>Ga0224496_10000022_pt1 | contig 130219 bp, 153 predicted proteins | sample SF_Jul11_sed_USG_2_FD_168127 | JGI IMG/M metagenome (GOLD analysis project Ga0224496, IMG submission 168127) | Sediment microbial communities from San Francisco Bay, California, United States - SF_Jul11_sed_USGS_8_1 | ecosystem: Environmental > Aquatic > Marine > Sediment | place: USA...
AATGTCAAGAGTTTTATCTATTTCCTGAGTTACATCCAGCGTAATCTTGTCTTGAACGTAGTCATATGACAGATTAGGTGGCAGAGGTTCCGCATAGTTCTTCGATTTCATCTCGTAAGAAAGTTTCATGAGCGTATTGCCAGAATGTTTACCGAATATCCCGGGCCGGTATTTGTGATATAAAATTGGGTTAAGGGTAAGGGACTCGTATGAGATTTTGTAGGGATACTCCAATCCAAATACGTCTACCGATATTTTGTCAGATTGCTTGTAACCGGTTTTAAGTTTAATTTTGGACCGTTTTGACATTCTCTGCAGGTAATCAAATCCAATGTCAGTCGAGATTTCATCAAGGATGGAATATTTTGCATATTTAGTTTCTTCATAATTGTATTCGAAAGTCAGTTCCTTGTTTTTCCTGAGCCTACCCTTCACATCAAGCCCAACAGCGGTTTCCACAAAACTGTCATCTTTTACAATATCCGTATGAGTTCCGTATATCGGATGATTTACAATGCTGTCAGGGCTTTTAAAAACATTTGATTCCTTGCCGTAGAATACTTCCCCGTAAGGTGAAAACTCCAGTTTCCGGACCGAGCGCCGTTTCTTCTTTTTTGTTTTCTTGAGCGTTTCGTTTGTTCCATCCTCATCTTCCCTTGCAAGCGCGGATTCGAATGTAACGGAGACACTCAGCAGGCTGAACATAACTGCCCAGGCGATTAATCTGAATTTTATTGTTTTATCTCCTTTAAAGAATCCATTGCAAGTTTGTAGTTAGAGTCTACTTTAAGAGCCTTTTTGAACTGTATCTCTGCTTCGGATTTGTTGCCTTGCGCAGAAAGGGCAACGCCATACCAATAATATGATTCCGCGACATCGGACTTTTTGGAGATGGACATTTTGTAATATTTTATCGAATCCTCCCAATCGTTCTTCCGGTGGTATGCTCTGGCTAGTTCATAGCTTATTTCTGGATTTTCATTTGTGCTCTTTGTGCCAGAGAGCAGAACGGTTATTGCTTCCTCCTTTTTCCCCAGTTCATTCAGCAACGCAGCTCTTCCCAACCATCCATTCGCAAATTTCGGGGCTAATGCCGTGATTTTTTCATATTCGCTTAGAGCCTCATTATTCCTTTTTAACCTTGCCAACTGAATTGCCAGGTTAAACCGTGCCTTATAGTCATCAGGATTTATCAATAGCGCTTCGCTGAAAAGTTCCTGGGCTTTCCTGTAATCTTTTCTGATAGCATACAAAACGCCAAGATTTTTCCTTGCCTTGTTGTTATCAGGTTCGAGTTCCAGGTTTTTCTTGTAGGCATCCATAGCCTTGCCGTACTGTTTGGATTTCCTGTACATGAGGCCGAGGTTATACCAGGCAGGCGCGTATTTAGGATTAATTTCGACGATCTTTTTATATTCAGCTATTGCTTTGGCTACATCGTGTTCATCCGAATATAACGTCGCGAGGTTCAATCGGGCCTGTATATATCCTGGCTTTTCCTCAATGGCCTTTGAATAGGATAGTATCGCTTTTTCCTTCATCTCCATTTTGGTAAAAACAACACCCTGATTGAACCAGGCCTTGGCGTAACCAGGATTTATATCAGTCGCTTTCGAAAAATAGTCTTGCGCTTTTTTCCAGTCGTTTTGATCCATTGATACAAGTCCAAGGTTGTAATACGCTGACTCATAATCAGGTTTGAGCCTGATGGCTTTGGTATAGGAGTCTGTTGCCTCTTTCAAGTTCCCTGTCCTAGCGTATACTAATCCTCTATTGAGCAATGCCTCCGGATATTTGCCACCTGCTTTATCTATGGCCTGGTTGTAGTATGTGAGCGCTTTATTGTATTCTTTTTTGCTGTACAAAATTCTTGCCATATTGAAATAATCTTCTGCCTGGGCAGAAGCGGCTTTTATGAGCTGGCTGAAAATTTCCTCTGCCTGAATTAATTTATTCTGTTTGTAATAAAGCAATCCTAGGTTATATTTTGGTTCGCGATAGGGAGGGAAATACTTTATGGCTGTCTTATAGCTCTCTTCGGCTAGTTTTTCTTCTCCTTTGGATTTGTATAGCACCCCCAGATTGAAATAGGCTGGAGCATAGTTTGGGCGCAAACCAATAACTTTATTATAGAGTTCCTCTTTTTTCTTTCGCCCCTCCTCGCTGTTAGGTTGCAATATAGCCAGATTCATTCGCGGTTCTATATAGTCAGGTTTAAGGTTGATCGCTTTTGTATAAAATTCCTCAGCCCTATTGGTGTCATCAATTCTTGAATATGCAAGGCCCAAGCTGAAAAAAAGTGAGGCTTTCAAATCTCCGCTACTCAAGCCTACAGCATCATTGAAATATTTGATGGCTTCTTTATAATGATCTTTTTTCAACTGTAACAAACCAAGATAATAATAGGCCATTGCAAAATTTGGTCTGACGGAAATCGCGTTTCCATAGCTCTCTTCCGCCTTGTCCAAATCACCCTGCAATCTGTAGGCCATTCCGAGATTCAGATGCGCCGGAGCGAAATTCTTTTTAGATTTTAGGGAATTTAGAAAATATATTTTCGCCACTTCGAGGTTGTCGAGTTTCATCTCTATTACGCCTGTATAATTCAGGATGTATGGATTGTCTTTATCTTCCGCAAGCGCCTGGGCAAATGCCTGCTTTGCCTCTTCGTATTTCCCTTCAGAATATAAGGTTTTTCCATTTTGGAAATTTATGTTGCTGTCAAGGGCATCATCGTATTCGGTATTCAAATTGGAAATTGATGGTTCATCCAGTTTTAATGGATCATCCGATCCTGGGTTGAAGTTTGATGAGACCTTGATAATTGTAGGTTTGGAACTCATATCAATGGCGATGCTTTGTAAATAAAGTACCACTCCCAAAATGAACAGAAGTATTGCCAAAATCGGCACAAAACTATCTTTTAACAGTTTGTTCATGACAGGTATTCCTTCATCAGGCCTCGCAAGCCCTTTCGGTTGACATTTTGTATTTCGAGGCCTGGGCGAGCATTTATTTCCATTACCTGTACCCCTCTTTCACTGTCGATTACAATATCAACGCCCAGATACTTAAGCGGAACCGCTAGGCTTGAATCCACGCTCATTTTCAGTATCTCATCCCAGAATGGAAGTTGGATCCCTCTCAGGGCAATAGATGAATCGGGATGTTTTTCATAATAGCCATCCTTGTTATAGCCCTCAGTCAGTACCCCTGATTTCATATCGATGCCGATTCCGATTGCTCCCTGATGCAGGTTTGCCTTTCCGTTGGATTTCACTGTTGGTATACGTACCATGCCTATAATTGGAGAGTTATTACAGAGTATGATCCTTATATCCGCAACACCATGCGGGAATATGTTGAGAAATACCTGATGTGAATGAACGCGGTACTCTATCAGCGCTCTGTCCCAAAGGCCGAATGAATAGACTCCGAAAATGATATCCGCAATATGTTTGCGGATCTCGGAGATACCGTATTCCCTCAAGGAAGGGGTGATCCAGCCGTCATCTGACTTTTCAAGAACCAGAATACCGCCCCCTTGTTTTCCTTTCGCAGGTTTAATAACAAATTCTTTCAGCATGTCTATCTTTTCCCAAAGCGAGTTTATCTCTCCCATTCGTGAAAGAATGCAATAGGTCTCAGGTGTCGCAATGTTGCATAAGGCTAGGTGCTCCTTGGTTATTATCTTGTCGTTTGCAATAGGAAAGTGTTCTCTTGGATTCATAGGATATATGAAATCAAGGTTCCTCTGGTTTATTCCCAGCACATTTTCATAAAAATCGGTGATTGATCTTATTGTTAGTTTCATTTTTGGATCAACCACCTAAACCTGTTCAATTCCATAACGCGAATACCAATCCATCTTCCTAGCCATAGGTTTAAAATGATCAACAGGAGAAGGAGCTCCGGGAAAGCCAGAAAAAGCGCTTCCATCGCAAGTGAGTTCATTGCCATATAACAGAACCAAACGACCAAGGTTGTCATCATTACAACTTTCAGGGAGCGTGCGGTTCCTTCCTCAATTTGCAGAATGGCAAACCTTTCCGCCGTGAGAGTCAGTACCGCTATCGGGAAAAGGCTTATATGTGAAAGCTCGAACAGTTTCATTTCCACCCCTGCGACAGTCAAACTAAGCATTACTCCAACGACGAAAATGAGAAGGATGCTCATTTTAGGTGTGTGCAGTACCCCCCATTTGTCCAGAGGGTAGCGTAAAAGGCTAACAACGCCGATAACGATATAAAATCCTACAATGCCCCAGAAAAAACCGGTCTCTCTGCTTGCGGCGGCAATCAGGGCCGGAAGGAATGTTCCGAATGTTTCGAGACCGATAACATTTCTGAATATAACCACAATGAACGCGCCAAGAGGCAGCATGATAATTATCTTGAGAAGACTGACAGGGATACCTATCTGATTGAAAGTTGCCCATACGTTATAAATATTCAGCGGATGTTCTCCAAGCTGGGTGATGAAGTCCGTGCGCGTGGCAAGTCGTTCCCTGATCTTGAAAAAGTAATCGAAGTTTATGTTCGCACTGTGTTTGAAAAGCGCTTCATCGCCACGATAAAGCACAAGATAGTTCTCAGGGATTTCCATGTAATGGTTGTTTAAAGGGTCAAAGGGGATCCAGTACCCATTTACATACGCTTCTACCCACTGATGGCTTATCCGCTTAGTGGTATTCTTCAGGATAAGACCGCCAACCAAGCGTGACGGAATCTTTGCTTTCCTGGCAAGAGCGACAAAAACCCTGCTCTTGCCATTGCACGAACCCTCTCCAAGACTAGCGGCAGTGACCGCGTCTGTGTAGCCTTTAAAAGGCATCGATTTAAGTGAGTATGCGTAATCGAAAATACCCTTTAAAACTTTCGCCGTATTTTTCGTTCTAGGTACATTTTCGTTATATACTTTTTCAATTACGGGGTGTTCTACTTGAATACCATCGGTAGCCACCAGATATTCCTTGAAATCTTCAGGGTAAATACCGGGAATTTGGAGGTCATCATCCAGTTCATACAAAATCCTGTCTGAATGGACGGAAAAGGAGTAGAGAATCTGTTGGGGACCTGTAATGTTTTCACCATACCATCTGGAGATCCTGCCACTATTTTCACTGCTAATCTCAAGCGACATTAAGCCAGAGTTATTAATTTCATCCGAGATGGTCTGGCGTTCATCGGATACAGGAAGATATGTGGAAACTTTTACCGAATCGCCATAGCCATCGAAACTCATGCTGATGTCCACTTCGTATTTCAATTGGGGTATTATGCTCATGAAGCTGTATCCAAGAAACAGCATTTTGTAGGCGATCATCCCTACAGCTGTTACGCAGAGAACAACCATCGTCACGTGCAGACTGAAATCGCTCTTCCTGTTCTGCATCTAAAAACGAGCCTCTCCTGTTAACTTGAGCTTTTCTGAAATCATATCTCTCCCTGTTTATCCGGTTTAGTCGCTTTAATATACTAGATATATGAGGCCCGTTTAAATAGTAATAAACGGGCCGAATATATTCCTAGTTGCAACTATAAGTATGCTTGCCATCGTTCGTTGTAATGCTGTCGATATGCGTTTGAGCCAGCGGCGCACTTGTCCCATTTGGATACTGGGATGTAACAAGACGCATAGCCGCAAGTTCATTAGCGCAATTTTGCTCTCCATGCCAAGTCATGCCAATCTGGTATTGGGTGTTGTCAAGCAGACTGCTCCCAATATATGTGCTGAGAACAAGGTTATATTCCGTTCTAGCCTGTGCGTAATTCGTCTGCTTATGCTCTGATCTACCTATATAGTACCTGGCCCCATCTGCGCTGTCGTAAAGGGGGTATGGATATGTGGAGATGACGTTATTAAAGTCAATGATCGCTTGGGCATAGTTCGCCTCGTCATAATATGTTTTCCCTATTTGATGCGCGGCATTGTCAACCATACTGCTTGAAGGGAAATTTGTCGCGACCTTCGCGTATTCCACCCTTGCGGTGCTGAAATCGGTCGCGGCATTGGCTTTTAATGCGGCATGGGTGGATCTTCCAATGTAATATTGTGCTCCGTCGGCGCTATCGGAGTTTGGATAAGCGGTAATTACCTTGTTGAATTCCGTTATCGCCGGAGTGTAATCCGAGGCGGCATTGTTCCCCAGTTCGTCATAGTAGGTCTTTCCGATCTGGTATTGAGCGTTATCAAGAAGCGTACTCGCTGGATAATTGGTCAATACCGCCTGATATTCGGTACGCGCGGTGGTGAAATCTGTCGCGACATCTACCTGAAGTTGCTGGTGACGGCTTCGACCTATATAGTATTGCGCGGTATCGGCCTTGTCGGAAAGCGGATATAGCGTAACAACTTTTTGAAATTCCGTTTCCGCCTTCGTATAATTATTTTCATCATAGTATGTGTTGCCGACCTGGTGTTGGGCGTTATCAAGAAGCGAGCTTGCCGGATAGTTGTTGATTACGGCCTGATAAGCTGTGCGCGCCGTGGTGAAATCGGTTGCGTTGGCAATACTAAGCTTCTTGTGTATGCATCGGCCAATATTGTATTGGGAAGAATCCGCGTCGTTTGACGTTGAATAAAAATCCAGGATTTTCTGGTACTCCGCAATTGCAGTTGTATATTCCGATGTCGCCCCGGTATTGTCAAAAGCGGCTTTTTTATCATCCCCTAATAGATGATGGGTTTTGGCTATGGCATATTGCGCGTCTGAACGATCATTGGAATTTGGATATGTATCAAGCAGTTTTTGAAACTCCAAAAGTGCCTGCGAATAATTGAGTTCATCCATGTATGTGCGCCCAATCCAATACTGCGCGTTGTCTGCCGTATCACTTGTCGGAAAGTCGGTGATGACTTTGGTCAGCTCGGCTCTGGCATTCAAATAACTTAGGCTTTCAAAATAGGATCTCCCGATATACAGATGTGCGTCATCCACCGTATCCGTTCCGGGGTAACTTGTTACCACTTTATTTAGTTCCGTGATTGCTTTAGGATAGTTATTAATCCTGAAGTATGCTTTTCCTATCTGTAATTGCGCATCGTCTGCCAGGGTACCGTTTGGATATTGTGTAAGCTGCTCGTTGAATTTTGCAATGGCACGAACGAAGTCCCCGTTTGAATACATCGTTTTTGCGGTCTGATAAATCCCGCTCTCTGAAGTATCGGATGCCGTAAGCGCATTATTGCCTTGCCCCCCGCCAGCTGTGCAGCCGATAAGAAATGTAATGGCAAATGAGAGGAGAAGGGTGAAGCGTCCTGCTTTGATAAATTGTTTAAATCTCATAAATGACTCCTTTAATAGATAAGGATTAAAAAAATGCCTAAACACTGAAGTATGGATGTACAAGAATCAAGCCAATACGCGCATGTAAAATAAGAGCCTTAATTACAGTGGCATGAAAGTATCTATGATTAGAGTATGAATCTGTAATACGCCGATAATGAACAATAGGATAAATCTGTGTATGAATAAAAGTAACAAAAATAAGTAAAAGAAGTAATATAAAAACCCACAAGTTATTAGTTTATCATTCAAAGATGAAGGGGATAGAAAGATAAGATAAAGAATGCATAAAGATTGGATAAAGATTCGTAGCCGGAATCCGTTGCGGTTGGCTTTGGTACAGTTCAGTCAGAACTTTAAATCAACCGGTAGAATCAATACATCTAAATATTCGAGCAATTGAATTTCAAATGCAAGTATGCGTTCCTGCGTTGAGGCTGTCAAAATGCGTTTGAGCAGTGCCAATATAAATGGAAGCCGGATAATATGTTAAGAACGTTTCCCAAGCAATTTTTTCGTCAGCGCAGAAGTTTTCAGCATGCAATGCCATTCCGGTATAGTACTGTGCGTTGTCGCAGTAGATGCTTGTGCCGGGACATGACGCAAGTATTAAGCTGTAATCGCTTCTTGCCTCGGGATACTGTAACTGTTTATGCTTTGCACGGCCCGAGTAGTACCGCGCATCGTCAATACTGTCAGACCCAACATAGGTTGCAAGGATGGCGGTAAATTCGGCAAGTGCACTTGCCCAGTTCCCCTCGATGTAGTATGTTTGCCCGATTCGAAACTGCGCATTATCGATCCAGCCGCTTGCAGGGTAGTTTGTTGCGTTAATCTTTGCATATTCCAAACGCGCAGAGTTGAAATCGGTAGCCGCGGCTGCCTGCAATTCACGTTGAACGCTTCGTCCTAAATAGTATTGCGCTCCATCACCGCTGTCATACTGAGGAAAAGGGTAGGTGTCGATCACAGCTTGAAAAGCTAATTTTGCTTGAGCGTATTTAGCTATATCATAATTAGCTTCATCATAATATGTTTTGGCAATCTGATATTCAGCATTGTCTATCATTGAGCTTGCGGGGTAGGTTGTTGCGTTTACCTTTGCATACTCCAAGCGCGCCGGGGCGAGATCTGTGGCCGCACTCGCAAGCAACTCTTGATGAACACTTCGCCCAATATAATACTGCGCGCCGTCGCCGCTATCGTATAATGGGTATGGATAGTTAGTGATAGTTTCCTGAAACTTCATCTTCGCCATGTTGTAGTTCCCCTCGTCGTAGTAGGTATTGCCGATTTGATACTGGGCATTGTCGGCGAGGGTGCTGGAAACATAATTTGTAATGGTCGCAGTATATGCCGCGCGGGCCAAGTCGTAGTTGCCAAGCCTGTGTTCGCACCTGCCGATATAGTACTGGGCTGAATCGGCATCGTTTGATGTCGGATAGTAGGTCAGAACCTTTTGAAATTCAGCTTTGGCAGTTGTATATTCACTCTTCTGGTAATAGGATTTGGCGATACCAAGTTGCGAATCGGAACGGTCATTGGAATTCGGATATGTATCGAGCAGTTTTTGGAACTCCACTATTGCCGTATCGTAAAGCATTTCATCGAAATAGCTGGCACCAATCCAATATTGTGCGTTGTCGGCAGTATCGCTGAATGGATATGCAGTTTTAACTTTCTTCAACTCTGCTCGGGCGGTGCCGTAATCAAGCAGTTTCAGGTACGACTTTCCAATGTGAAGCTGAGCGTCATCCGCTCGAAGATCGCCAGGGTATGTTGAAATTTGAAGTAAGAACTGCGTTATCGCGCCGTTATAATCTGCTGTTTTGTAGAGCGCCAATCCATCCTGAAACATTGTTTCATCCGGGCCGATTGCAGTAGCGGTTTGGGTGGCTGTAGTAGTTGAGGTAACGGTGTTTAAGTCGCCATCAATAACAGCACTCCCGCTATCGAGATTATTATCATCAGTTGTATTACCGGAGAGGTCTTCGAGACTATTGCTGTTCGGCGTAGTGTCAGTATCCGTGGTGGGATCAGTTGCAGTGCTGGATGCAGAGTTTGCGTCAGTGAATGCGAAATTCCCTCCATTGGCTGTACATCCATACAGCATGGGGAGAAACGCAATATGGGAAATAAAGGCAGAGACTAGAACAGCATTCCTCATTCCCAAATTATCTCCTTTTTCATGAAAGACTTTATTGCCAAATTATTCGTAATAATGGTGCAACTGATATAGTTACTTATCCATTAATACGTCACGTTATCATACAAAAAAGTTATTCTAAGATAAACAATTTTATAATATTACCAAAATATTCTTTTTATCTCGTATAGACTTTTTCAAGGAACATTCGAGAAACGTATTAGTAGCGGATAAATGTAGAAAACATGCCTATAATTGGTGAGTAAAATGGTCGGGGCGGCAGGATTCGAACCTGCGTACCCCTGTATTAAGTGATGGTAACTAGCAGAATATAAAGCAGTTACGGGGGCATAAAAGGCCGGTTATATTCCCAGCCAACACCCAGCCAACACTTCAACCCTTTTTGATATTGATAATATTGCCATTGTCAGAGGGGGTAACAGACTGCACACCTTCAACCCCAAGCGCGGCGCTGTCTATATATCTCTGCGTAGTAGAGAGCGATGTATGCCCTGCATACTTCTGCAAGATAATTCCCCCGACCCCTCTTGCGGCGGCTTGAGTAAGCACACTGTGGCGGAAGAGGGCGTATGGAGCGATGTCTATCTCTGCCACTTTTGCCGCCTTTCGGACTATCTTGTATAGCCGGGTCTGCGTGTATGGAGTTCCTGAAGGCAATGTAAATACATAGCTGTTTTTAAGTTTATTTTTGCAGAGTTCCTGCAGTGTTGACAAAAGCTCGGGATGAATGGGGAGTATCACGACACCGCCGGTCTTGGTTCCCTTCTCTTCCATGTATCCATCCCCGCTGAACGCGCGCTGAACCGTCACCGATCCGCAGGGGAAGTTCTGCCTCTTGGAGAAATCCAGATCCATAACCTTCAGCGCTCTCAGCTCGTTAATTCTCATCCCGTGCCTTGCCCCGAACCAGACTATAGGGCGATGATATTCCGGCGTAATGGCGGCGATGATTATATTCTGCGTTTCATAATCGGCCCACTTCACCGCCTTCTTGGGAACCTTAACCGCCGGAAACTTCGGGCAAGTGCTTATGTATTCTCCATCGACTGCCCAGATAAAGAATGTGCGGAGGGAGTCCACAGCGTTCTTCAGGTTTTTATCTTTCCATTTCAGGGGTTCGTCTTTTAAATATATCAGCAGATCGTTAAGGCTGTGCGCCTTGATGCTTCTGATATCGATGTTTTTAAAGTAGGGGATAAAACCTTTTTCAAAATATCTCTTTATGTCGGGATACCATGCAGGGGAAACACGTTCTTTGGTGGCGACCAAATATTTTTCCGCCAGATTTGTAAAGCTCCACTCGTTCTTTCTGCCAGGGAGATACTTCTGGGGATTGTGTTCGGGGCCTCCTTTTTCTTCAACCTCGATTTCACGGCTGATCTTCTCTTGCAGGTCCTTTGCTTGCCGTCTGTTGGCCAGAACGACTCCATGCTCATCTGACGTTATTTCATATCTTTTTTTCTTGTACCGGTAGATTATCCTGTACCGCGCTTCCCCTCTACAGCCATTCTTTCGCGGATAGACATCGCCCCTCATGTTGTCAGTGTACGGTCTGTCTACAACATTTTGCAAGCCGGGGGTGGGATTCATCGTTTACTCTTTTCCATTGGCTTTCCCGGGATTGTCTGTGACATTGTATTTTGGCTGAAACCTCTTTATGAGGTAGGTTTCTGCAGCCCCCAGATACTCTGGGGAGACAGGAATATATGAGAACGAATCGAAGAGTTTTGTTTGTTCTCTAGAATGGCCCGATATACGGTACAAAATATTGATGCTCATCCCGATATAGACGATCTCATCCTTATCCAGCAGAAAATATACGCCGGATATGACGGGCGAATTTAAAATTTTGTTCTTAAGAATAGTCTCTACTGTTAAATTATTCAGAGTGTGATAGCTAATGTCAGATAAAACGTAAGCTCCTGCATGCAAGGCTTCATAGTAGTTGGCAATAAGCGCAGGCTCCCCAAGCGAAGGGCGTTCACTAATAGAATTATATGTATATCGAAAGGTTATGAGTAATGCTGTTAGCCGTGCTTCCCAGAAGGAAATTTTGGAACAGGAGCCAATGCATACTTCATCAATATTGAGCAGGTTGCATCGGCTCCCATCGCGCGACACTTTAAGAATTTGTATATACAGCTTTTCTATGCCTTCTACTCTTACTCCGAATCCATCTATTTCTGTGTCAAAATACGTTTCGTTTGTGTCTTTCCTGCATGGGATATCTGCGACAGCCTCTTTAGTTAGCTTTAAATAGTGAACAGCCCCTCTTTTGTGGACTTTATGTTTTATGTCTAGTAGCTCCAAGTGTGGCTTCCGCAATGCCTCAGACGGCTTTCTTGTAGCAGGAATGTCGTACGTAACGGGGAGCTTGTATTTTGCAGGGTTAAGGGGGACTTTAAATTCCGCTGCGGGTTCAGTGTTTGGCGCGCAACCCACTGGATCCCCGCTTTCGCGAGGATGACAAACAGGGGGGAGGGAGGAGGCGCGGGGAGACGCAGAACCGCATGGAGTTTCCTCACGGGGAGTCGGCGCGATAATGTCGCGCATAGGTGAGGCCGGCTTAGCCGGACAGATATCGCAATGTGGTTTTAAAAATACCCTGTCCGCCGGGAAAAAGCAAGTGGAAAAATGGGGAGTATTCGCATATCCGTATCAGGGGGGTAATCGGGTAAAATGCCGATTGAGGAGGAGTGATGGAAAAGAAGGGAACGATACTTATAGTCGACGATGACGAAACTGTCCGCCACCAGGTGAAGCGGATATTTTCCGCCGAGTACGACATCATCGAGGCGGCGACGGCGGAGGAGGCAAACAGGATAGTACGCCACGGAGCAGGGGACATCCGCCTCATAATTCTGGACTATCTCCTGTCCGACAAGGGGCGGCTGACAGAGACAGGGCTCGATCTGTTTCGGGGATGGGTGAAGGATTGCCCGATGCTTCCGCCGGTGATCATGATGACGGCCTATCCGACGACGAACCTGGCGGCCGAGTTCTCGCATAACTACTCTGGAATAGCGTTTGCCGAAAAGCCTGTTCGCCCGGAGGTGCTGAAAGCGCTGGTTGAGGATTCAATACAGCGGAGCGGACGAGAGATGGAGTGGCGAAACCGGCAGTGCTATGAACTTATCCGCATGAAGGTCGGGGGGAGGATAAAGGACATTCTCCAGTCGATGAGCCCGGCGGTCGAGCGGATAGAGCCGCTACCACTTCGCGATGAGATTCAGCGGGGCCTTGATCGTATAGCCGGCCTGCTTAAATGATCTGATCGAGGATACGGAGATGCTCCATGTTTGGCGAGCGCATGGCCGAGCCCCATTTTTTCGCCGTGACCGGATGAACCCGGCACTTCTCGGCCAGTTGATCCCATGTGAGGCCCGCTTCCTGCCGTCGAGAGTTGATCTCTTCGCCGAGGAGATGGCGGTTTTCCGCGTCGATGTCGACAAGTTTTTTTCTTTTTTTCATATCATGTGTTCCATTCCTCGTTTTCGTCGAAAAGTCTGCTATTGTACCCCCTTTATTATTGCGGAAAAACGGTCTGAAAAATTGTGTAGATTCCCTTGTCCGTCGAATACGTCCGGCAAAATAACCGCCCCGAGAATATTATCTTCGTCGATGAAATCTTGTGCTTGTGGATAATCCGGGAAATCAATAGTATCAGTTTCAGTTATGAGCAATACCCGGTTATATTCAATCAGCCCGTTTTTGGTTAGTATTTCCCATGCGTCTGTTTCTGTAATTTTTCCATGACCAATTAAATCGCATATTTTTTGTATATCGTTCATTTTTTTATCCCCCTTTTTAAAGTTATTGTTTCCTTAATATCCAGAAGGTTTTAATAAATCCCCGTTATCATCTGTCAATTCAAGCCTTGCGGCATCCTCTAACGTGATAACAATCCCCTGCGGATGTTCATATCTCGCAGACAATTTAGAGCCTACCGGGTAGATTGTAGCATCCAACCGAGTGACCACCGAACCATCTGAACAGTGCAATACGGCAACATTCCCATCCTCGTTTATTCGACCGAATATCTCCATTTTCATATCCTCCTTATTAAATGTTTCTCTTTGTCTCTTGGTTACATGATAGCCTAATATGGCTATCATGTCAAGGGGGAAAAATAAAAAAATAATTATTTTTTTTAAAATACTGCGCATATATTTTCACACTTAAAGGTGCGGGGTAACTCTCTGGATTGTGTGTCTGCTTTCCCGTATCCACTTGGGTGACAGTGAACAGATGCGCAATTCCCTGCACACATTACGCCCCTAATAATCCCATAAATATCATAAATATGGAATTTCCCTGCGCATTGACACCCCCATAATTGCATGTACGATATAGTCAGTGGGAAGCAGGGGGAAATAGATTTTTCGTGTAATTTTCGGTACCGTGTGGTATAATAGGGCATAACCGGGGGAGGAGCGAGTTGCTGAAACGAATGCTGAATTGCAGGCTGATCATGGCCATTCGGATCGGCTGGCGCTTTATGGCGTGTCTGGACGAGTACGACCGAAAGGCAGTTCTTACCGTATTGAAAATTGACCGAACTGTAAAAACTTAGCGTATCGTTTCGAGCCACCTTGCGGTTTTTTGTGGGTGAGCGACGGGGAGAAGGTGCAAATCTTCCTATATTCTGTCCGCCCTCAAAAGTTTCCACCTTGTCAAGAAATAGTGTTAATATGTCGATGTAAAGAGATGTCAAGGCGATAACTATTTTAACTATTCTGAAGGAGGTTCTACGCCAATGAACACACCAATGACGTTCAATGTCCTTTTCGAAAAGGATGGCAATGCTTGGGTGGGTCACTGTCTGGAGTTGGATATAGTTTCTTCCAGGGAAGATTTTGAATCCTCTATGGAGGAGATGGGAGATTTAATATCGACGGCGGTAAGCTACGCCTTTGCAAATGACAACTTGGAAAACCTTTACCATCCAGCTCCGCCAGAGATGTGGGAAAAGTTCTATAAGTGTAAGGGCCCAAAGGTAGACTCGCGCAAAGTTTTGGTTGGTCATAACTTCACAGACCCGAATCAAGGCAGGTTTGTACCGCCTGAAATTACGGCGAACGCTTGTTGTGTCGGGTAGCAGGCCTCTAAGACTTCGAGAACTCAAAACCCGCCTGCAAGAGTATGGGGTGAGAATGATGCAAAATCGAGGAAAAGGGTCAGAGATGATTCTTTTAAAACCTGAAATCCCCGGCTCCAACAAAGGAGCCCAATACCCAATTAAAAACCACGGTCCCGGAACTGTAATAGGAGAAGGTACTATAAGTGCCTGCTTAAGGCGCTTTGAGATAAACCCGAAGGATTTCTGGAAATAAAGGCACCTTGGAAGGGATCCGAAACACAGTTTAAGTGTTAATAATTAACAAAACGGCTCTGGTCGGCAGAGTTAAGGTTTCGGTCGTTCTGAATAGACCTTGATAATATCCGCAACCATCTTTTTATCTTTTTCAATTAGCCCCTTGAATGACTCAAAAATAATCTTCTCCTCCGGGGTGACGGCGAGCCGTTCCGGTTCCTCGCCGGTGAGGAGCCATGTCGGGTCGCAGTTTGTAATCTTCACAAGTTTGTAGAGATAGTCAGCATCGGGTTGGCGCCGCCCTTTCTCGTAGTTTAAAACCGTGTTGAAATGCACACCTGTTTTATAGGCGATATCGGACTGGTTAAATCCGGCTTTTTCTCGCGCCTCTTTCAATCGGTCTTTAATATCAGTCATTTATATCCACAAACAAAGGAAACAAAAATAGATAAAAAATATTGACAAACTCATACGCATGTGTGAGTATATATCCATGAAGGTTGTGCAAACGTTCTCTGGGAAAGTTTCGGGGGGGAGAAACTGCGTGGACATCCTTGGTTTGCACAACTCCGGTAAGCACAAAGTAGATCCCCTCCTTTTTCTTTCAATTCTTATTTTTGCCACATTAAAAGTCATACAGACGCACGTCTTTCATCATATCAATTTTTATGTGTTCTTTCCCGTAAGATTTGCTCCTCGATTTTCATCAGCGGGATGGTGTGTGAAGGGCGCGGGGCTCGGCTTCGATTTCGGCCCCGCGTCTGATTATCAATCTATCGCATGGGGGTGTGTATGAAAACTGGTGAAGGAAAAGCCAAAGGAAGTAACGGGAACGGGAACGGCGCAGGAGAGCGGCAGTCGCTCGGGCGCAATGCCATATCGGAATCGCCGGAGCTGGCGGAGGAGGTGCTGAGCCTGACGGGGGATATACAGTCCCTCATGCGCCGACTGATGACAACAAAGAATAGCGAGTTGAAAAGCGCTGTCGAGGCGGAGAGAGCGAGGATCAAGGAGGACGCGGAGCGGATAGTCAACCGTTCGCCTGGTCTCTGCACGGCATTCGCCGACCTGATAGGGAAATCCAAAACTCTTGTCTTGGGGAGCATGAGCCGTTTCACTCAGGCAATGCAGATGCAAGCGTCATGGATAGTTCCCCTCACGCTCTTCTTTAAAGACACAACCCTGCTTGAAGGTATCGCCATGAGGTGCGGATATGGAATACACAAACTGCCGTCACCATCGGACGAGACGAAAGAGGGGCTGATGTTCCGCATGGGGAAATACGTCGGGGAGTCGGGAGTGCTCCTTCAAAAGATGTCGGACGCTCTTGAGGATGGAAAGATCACCGACGCGGAGAAGAGAGAACTGTATGCGGAGGGATGCGTGATAATCCGCCATCTCCTCGAGGTTTTGGAGAGCGTAAAGCTGATCGCCGAAAAGACCGAAGCGGCGCGAGTGCAGAAGGGGGAGGAGTAATCATGGAGCGGATAAAGATATACGATCGTTTCAGGGGTGGAGTGATATACGAAGCAAGCGATAACGCCCGGACTATCAAGGAGGCGGTCGAAGAGGGGGTGGCAAGGGGGGTAAATCTAGCTGGCGCGGATCTGAAAGCCGCTAACCTAGAGGGAGCAGAGCTAAGTTACGCAAACCTTGCGGAAGCAAACCTGTCGATAGCGAACCTTAAGGGGGCGAAGCTATGGAAAGCGGACCTTCGGAAAGCTTCTCTAGAACAGGCGAATCTTGCGGATGTCGATCTTCGTTACGCGCACCTGTTCGGCGCATATCTTGGCGGGGCGAATCTTGTGAGAGCAAAACTTAATGGAGTTACTCTTGCGAGAGTCTACCTTCGGGGGGCGAATTTCGAGGGGGCGACGGGATATTCGGATTCGCTCGATGTGCTGATGGAACTCATCCGCCAGTTCCCGGTAACGACATTCAGCGAACCGGAATGGCGCGCGATAGGGATCATCGCCGTGCACAGTTTCAGCATTAATCGTATTCCTGATCTACCACTATATTTCGATAATGATCTCTATCCTGTATTTGAAAAGCTGGCAGAAAAAGGGTTCGGCGAATGGCTGTATCTATACAAAAAGAAACTGCAAGTACAAGTAATTGAAGTTGCCGGGGCGGTTGAGCGGTCCGGCGTGGGCAGTAACGTGACAGCATTGGAGGAATGAATGATGTCTCATCGTAACGGAGTGTCCGGCTAGGCCGGGCAGGTAACGCAATGGACGACGGACGGTCGACGATCCCTAATATATTAACCCTGCCATTGAGTGGGGTGGTGAAGCGACCGTCTGTCATTGATAACAGAGTATTAATAACGCCCTCCAAAGGGCCGGAGACGTCGGCTGGTAAACTCTCAATAATTCGTGGTGTTTTGGTTCAGATTTGTTTTCATTTTCTTACGGCTCTCCGGCCATTGTTTATAACGTGTTTCAGGGAAATCCCCCCTATGCAACTGGCCGGGAAGGTTGCCCCCATGCACCGACCCGGCCAGCTTTTTACCATCGGCTTGCCTGTCATCCTCGCGGATGCGGGGATCCAGTCGCAGAGGCAACGGGGTGACGGATGAGAAATGACCTTGAACATCAGCATCAGGTAGCCCTCATTAATTGGGCGTCGGCGCACGAGAATAAATATCCGGGTTTGCATCTGCTCCACGCGATACCGAACGGGGGGCACAGGAATAAGGCGACCGCCGGAAAGCTGAAAGCGGAAGGTGTGAAAGCAGGGTTTCCTGATCTTCTGCTCCCGGTACCGCGCGGGGAATATCACTCGCTCTATATAGAAATGAAAAAACCTGTCACGCGATCGAGCGGAAAGGGGAGCATCAGCAAGGCGCAGAGCACGGTGATTGAAGAACTCCGGTCTTTCGGCAACGCGGTTGTCGTCTGTTACGGGTGGATAGAGGCATCCCAGGCGATCATTGATTATTACAAGGGGGCGGGGAGATGAGGCACAGCAGGGATAGTGTCGGCTTTGGGGACCCGCCATCCTCTTGGGAGCCGTATTACATGGACGAGGAGCTGATAGATATCGCGCACTGCGTCACATGCGCGCGAAAAGGTAAACAGGTGAAGGCGACAAACAGGTCGGGCTTATGCGCCGACTGCCTGTACGGGAAGAAGAAGCCGGAGCGGAAGAGGTGCGGGAAATGCCGGAGGCCGTTCATGGGGATGAAATCCCAGGACGACTGCCATCTCTGCACTCATGCTCGCCGTCATGCGTCGGCCCGGTCGGCAAAGAAGAGGTTCTTGGCGAACCACGCGGGGGCAAAAGGATGATAGCAGATATGTGGATGCTGGAAACAGGTATGCCGGGCAGATTGGATATTGCGGAGGTTGCTACCTCTTCGCGCGTGGTCACTCTTGGGAGGGCGATACCTAAGCTCGGCGAAAAGACGAAGCGGAAGATCATAGGAATAATGAAAGAGGCACTGGATCCCCGCGTACGCGAGGATGACAGGGGGGCGGGGAGGCCCAGCCCTTCCCGGTCGAATATTTTTGAAGAAAGGAAAGAGATATGAATGGTGAACAGCAGTATCCCGGTATGGCAGGCGAAATGGAAGAGAAGGGGTCCAGTATAATCGAGTCTGAACTGGTCCAACTGCGTGAAGTTGTTGATACCGGATTAAAAATGGTGGAGGAGTTGGAAAAAAAATTATTCTCGGTACTGTCCCCACGCAAAGGTATACCACTTCCGCCACCTCAAACAGAAAACAAAGATGTTGAAAGAAAATACTCTTTATTCACCGACCAAATAAGATCCTCAAGGAGAGGTGTTCACACAATACTAGAGAGGCTTAAAGGTCTCGCTTCACGGTTAGAGGTTTAACGATGAATTTCAACTGCGGGGATGACGTGGCGAACAGGCGGATGCGGGGCGGCTGACAGTTTCATAGGGAGGTAGAGGCATGGACGAAATAGATTTGATGGTTTTGGTTTCATGGTTGTTTCTCATATTGGAGCTGGTGGTGCTGGCATGGTGACGGCGGAGCAGAAAAGGAAACTGGAAGTGCTGAAGAAAAAATGGAAAGCGGTCTGGAACTTGCCGGAGATAGTGCAGGGGTATGCGCTCTTCGGGATAGAGAAGGCCAGGCGGAGGGTAGTTGGCGAAATTGAGCGACGGGAACGGGCATAAGTGCGCGAGTTGCAACGATACCGGGTGGATAGATGTTTATTTGCGATGCACGTTTTGCGGGTCGTGGGCGGAAAAATGCGAGAGGTTTCAGATGAAAGATAAAACAGACGGAGCGGGGGAGCGGGTGAAGATCAGGGCGATTATAAACGGCGTATATGTAGCGGTTGATGGGCGGGAGTTTTCGCAACGGCTCGGCCAACTGGATAAAGATGATTGTTTGTTCGTCCCCGCAAAGAAGGAGGAGGAGTGATGGGAGAAAAAGTAGATCATCCCTCTCATTACGGGGGCAAAGACAATCCATATGAGGCGATAAAAGTGATCGAGGCATGGAGCCTCGGTTTCAACTTGGGAAATGCGATCAAGTATATTTCACGCGCAGGGAGGAAAGAGGGTTCGCCACCTCGTGAAGATTTAAAAAAAGCGGCGGGGTACCTGGATCGCGAGATTAAAAAGCATGAAAGGACGGGGAAATGAAATTCACAAAGCCATATTTTCTTATCGAAGATGAAATAGACGGGTCAAAGATATTAAATAAATTGGAGCGTGCAGGGCGCACCTGCTACAAGAGCGAAGACCGTATAACCGAAGAATCATCGCCCAAGTTTGTTAAATCGATCCTCGACAGGGGGCATGAGTCGGTTATTGAACATGAATCCGTAAGTGTCCGAATAATATGTGACCGAGGTGTAACCCATGAAATTGTCCGGCACAGGCTTGCCTCGTACTCACAGGAATCTACTAGATACTGCAATTATGGCAAGGCCGATGGTGTTACGTTTGTGATCCCGCCTTTTTTGAGGCAGTTGGAAATAATAGAGCCGGGGGTGAATTACAAACTTGATGACATCATCCAGGTCTTTAAAGAAAGCGCCGTTGACCAAAAAGATGATGTGTCGATTGAATGGTTTGTGGCAATGGCACAAGCTGAAAAGACATATAACAATATGCTGGCACTGGGTATGAGTCCCCAGTATGCGCGTTCAGTTTTGCCAAACAGCTTGAAAACCGAAATCGTCATGTCATGTAACTTGCGCGAGTGGCGCCATTTTTTCAACCTTCGCACAGCAAAAGCGGCGCATCCTCAAATGCGGGAAATCGCCGTTCCACTGTTAAAGGAATTCCAGAATTTAATACCGATTATTTTTGACGATATTGAACCTTTTGAAGGTGAATGAGGTTTGAAATGACGATTGAAATGAATCGTGTGACGGTTGCGGAGCTGGAACGGATGCTCACGCACGGTTACTGGTACCCGGATGTCGGGATGTTCAGTTTGTCGAGCAGGTATCTGATTATCTTCAGCGGGGTGAATTGATGGGGGACGTGTGAAGCTCGGAACCAAGACGCTATTATTCGGTGTCCACCAGGTGGTCATTCATCCGCTGTTGGTGACTATCGCCTGGTGCAAGCTGTATAAATCGTTTCCTTCGTTCAAGGAGCTTGTCTGCATCATCATTCACGACTGGGGATACTGGGGTAAAGCGTCTCTCAAGTGCGAGGACGGCGATCGACATCCTGAACTGGGAGCAAAAATCGCCGGGAAGCTGTTCGGGCCGGAGTGGTCGGATTTCATTCTGGGTCATTCATCTTTTTATATTGTTCGACACCATATCAAAAGGTCGAAGTTGCTGGCACCTGATAAATACTGGCACTGTTTCACGCCGTTTTGGTTTTATCGGTGGCTGTCTGTACCTACCGGGGAGATGAAACATTATCGAGAGCTTGGACATGCCCGTCAGGTAGCGAGATTCGAAGCGAGTGATGAAGAATGGTACGAGGAATTGAAGAGAGCGTCACAGCAGAAGGTAGACAACTGCTATCAGATAGATAAAGAAAGGCTGGCGTAATGGGAAACACAAAAATTGAATGGACGGATGCTACATGGAACCCGGTGACGGGGTGTACGAAGATCTCGGAGGGTTGCAAGAACTGTTATGCGGAGCGGATGGCGACGACCCGGTTATCGAAAATGCCGTCGAGCGGATACAGCCCGGAGGATCCGTTTGCCGTGACGTTGCATTCTGAAAGGTTGAATGAGCCGTTGAAGTGGATGAAACCAAAGATGGTTTTCGTCTGCTCAATGGGGGATATCTTTCATGAAGATGTGCCGTTTGAGTTTATAGCCAGAATCTTTTCAGTAATGGCCTTGAATGAACGGCATATATTTCAGATTTTGACAAAACGACCAGAGCGTATGGCCGAGTTTTTGAAATGGGTAGAAGCTTGTTACGCCAGAATGTTTGAAAATGATGAAGGCTTGCGAGTTTTGCCGAACGTCTGGCTTGGTGTGACCGCTGAGAATCAGGAGCAGGCGGATAAAAGGATCCCGATTCTATTGGATATCCCAGCGGCAAAAAGGTTCGTGAGTATAGAGCCGATGCTGGGGGAGATAGACATAAAGCCGTATATCGGGTTGCGTTCATTGAAATGTAAGTGTGGATACCACTCTGACGAAATGGATCTTGTTCCGCGCGGTCTCTCTAGGGGTAAGGAAAATTTAATCTGCCTTGAGTGTGGATATAGAGCAGAAGAAGGTCCGGTTCTCGACTGGGTGATATGCGGCGGGGAGACGGGGCAAAATGCCAGGCCGATGAATCCTGAATGGGCTCGTTCCGTTCGTGACCAGTGCAAGGAAGCCGGGGTTCCTTTTTTCTTTAAGCAGTGGGGGGAGTGGGGGCTAAATGAATGGACAAACGGGATGTTTCCCGCTCTTGAAGAGTATCGCGGAACGATGCGAGCATTCACCATTGTTGACCATTCGAACCGGACGGAAATAGGAAAAACAACGTATAACGTATTTCCCCTTGTTGGCAATAGCTATGAAACATTAACCCGGGTCGGCAAGAAGAAGGCCGGTTGTCTGCTTGATGGAGTTGAGCATAAGGAGTTTCCACTGGATCCCCGCCTTCGCGAGGATGACAAAGAGGGGGCGGGGAGATGACATCTCTTGAGCGGTTTTTGCTTTACGGAATGGTGTATTTGTGGGTGCTTCGAGGCATGTTCGGTTTTGTTGAAAGTGACATGTTCATAGGCTTTGTGAAGGGCTACAGCGGTAAGACGCCGGTAGAACATGCCCAGCAATTCGGCGAGAAACACCGTCCTTGGTTTAAGCGTGTGTTTTTGTCAAACGACAAAGGGGAGGGGAGATAGGTGCACAGCTGTCCTGAATGCGGTCAGGCGTGTCGCTGCGCCGGTTTTAAGTCCGACCTCGGACCGGAATACGATGAGGAGTGCACCCACTGTCTTGATAGCGATGATGACGGGGAGATGGAAGGATGAGTGAGCAGGAGAAATTCTACGCGTTCCTGAATGAGATGTTGGAGGCGTTCAGGGTTGTCGGTGGTGTGTTCGCCGGTTTGTTTTTGGTTTTCGTGGCGCTGATCGTGTACTGGGGGAACGAAAGAAAAATTAAAGTGCTCATTTCAAAAATAAGGATGAGGATTAAGTGAATGGTAATAGTGCCGAGATCACTTGTATCGAGCTTTGCGCTGGATACTCTGGAATTTCCCTCGGACTTGAACGAGTTATCCCGGGTCTGCGCGTCGTCGCTTACAGCGAGATCGAAGGTTTCGCCTGCGTCAATCTGGGAGAAAAGATGGAACGCGGGTGGCTGGATCCGGCTCCTGTCTTCACGGATCTTAAAGAGTTCCCGGGCGAAGAGTTTCGTGACAAGGTACACCTCATCACTGGCGGATATCCGTGCCAGCCGTTCTCCGCTGCCGGAAAGCGGAAAGGGGAGGACGATCCGCGACATTTATGGCCTCACATTGCACGACTCATCAAGACAGTTCGGCCTGTTTGGGTGTTCCTTGAAAACGTCGAGGGACACGTTACGCTTGGACTCTCCACAGTTGTCAGCGACCTGGGAGAGTTGGGTTATCGAACAACGTGGGGACTATTCAGCGCGTCTGAAGTCGGCGCACCTCACGGACGGAAACGGGTCTTCATTCTTGGGGAACTGGCCGACGATATGCGCCGCTCAGAATCGGAACAGTCGAGGGGCAATAATTCTCAAGGGGACAGCGCACCAAGATCACGGTTCGGCGCTGGGATTGGAGCAGGTGGTAGAGCTTGCCGAAGGGATATTGCCAAAGGAAATGACATCCCCGGAGGAGATACCAGCAGGGCGGAAGAATCTGTGGACGACGGCGGTGAAGCGAGAGATGTGGGCGACACCAAACACACTGGATCATTTACCGGAGAGAAGCCCGGAGGCGTTGCGGCGGCAATTCAATACAACAAGGATTGGGCGGACATCTCCGGCAAATCTTCGGGAACAGATGAACCCTGCAAATTATCCGAGGCAGATGTACCCGACACCTACGGAGCAGGATGCGAAGAACAATGCCGGCCCTTCTCAATTCGAAAGGAACTCGCTCCCGCTGAATGCGTTTGTGACCGTTGGCCAGCAGGACCGGGAGAAGAGCAGTACGGATGGGAGCCGCCGCGAACCACCAAACCATTCGTCCGTATCGCAAACCGACATGGAGGCTTTATCGACGAAGCAAGAGAAGCGGAACAACAGGAAGCTGAATCCTCGATGGGTGGAGACGCTGATGGGTTTGCCGATTGGATGGTGCAGGCCGACAGCCGACAGGATGAACTGCGGATGCTCGGAAACGGGGTCGTACCGGCAACGGCAGCGAGAGCGTGGACAGTTTTGTACGGTCGGATGAGGGAGGGGAGATAGATGGGATTGCCGGGGACATGCCCGCTGTGTGAAAAAGTATTCATGATGGAGCATCCGAAGGAGGTTTGCGACAAGTGCAAAGGGTTCAAGCCGCATCCGCCTGTTATTGCCGAACGGGGGGAGCATGTTTCATCCGTCGTGAAGAGGCGGAATAAATCGCCGGAGAAGCTATACGGGACTTAATGTTGGAGGCGTTCAGGGCGATGAATGTTTTTAAAAAAAGGAGGATCTATGGCAAATGAACAGGAAATAACGTTGGAGAATGTTGGCGGGGGGGTAGCGGCGGAGCTGTTCGCTATCGAACTGGAAAAGGTAGTGGCCAACATCGCTGACCCGAACATCGAGGCGGAAGGGGTGAGGGAGATTACCCTGAAAGTCCGCTTCAAGCCGGACAAACAGCGGAAGACATCGCCGGTGGATATATCCGTATCGTCGAAACTCGCAGGGAGACGGGCGCATTCAGCGATGGCGTATTTCGGGAAGGACCAGACAGGGCGGCCTGTGGTTATAGGCTACAACCCAAATCAGACGACGTTCAACTTCATGCCGGAAGGCGTATCAGCAATAAACGAAAAGAAGGAGGCGAAACATGCTTGAAGAAGCGATGACCTATTTTAGAAATCTGGTGCAGGAGGTAACGCCGGTCGAGGAGGTGGACGGGCGAAAATACAACAACAGCGGCGGATCGCTGAAACCAATCCTTGAACCTTTTCCCGGGGTGATGGGGTTTTCTACGTTGTCCGGTCTGGTAGCCTGGGCGAAAGAGCAGGTGATCGAGATTGAAAAAGAGGGGAAGAGGGAGAAAACCCCGCCTTATTTTGTAGTTGATAGTTTCTGGCGGGTCTCTTTTTATGGGCCGGTTTGCGGGGCGTTCAAGCAACGTCCATTGATAGCCGGAGCCGACCACGTCCACAAACCGTTCCCCTTTGGGCGGGAGCACGATACGGAGGAATTTATAATCGCCCTTCAGGCGAAGTTCATCATGGACGACAACTTGAGAACCTTGCTGAGCCTTGCCAGCCGTGTTGAGGACAAAACAATCATCGGTGCCGAGGATAATGGCATTTCGCAGACGGTCACCGCCAAGAAGAGCGTCGCGACAAGGGAGAATGTGACCCTGCCGAATCCGCTGATGCTGAAACCGTTCTCGACGTTCCCGGAGATAGATCCGCCAGCGAAACCGTATGTCATGCGAGTTAAGGCCGGCCTGAAGTGGGTGCTTTACGAGACGGACGATACCGCATGGGGAGTCGAGGCGACCAAGCGGACGGCGGCATGGATAACGGCGAACTCGGAATTCAAGGTTTACTCGTAAAAATGTTAAGCCAGGGGGGGCATGTTGCCCCCTCGAAAAAAGGAGAGAAATATGGAAGTCGTAGAAAACCGGAAGAGGCCGACAGAAAAAGCCAAGTTCAGTATGCGAGATAACAGAGGGGTCGCCGTGATCGATTGTATCGAATGCGAAAGAGGGCGGCACGGGACAGAGGAGAAGTGTTCCAGTGGTCACCACCTTAAAAAAGGGCGGCAAGGGTGTTGCTGTTCAGGAACCTTGCTAAGCACCTTAACACTGGATTGAAAGGGAAAAGCTACTGGATCCCCGTCTGCACGGGGATGACAGGAAGGGAGGATTAATGGCTAGAAAGTATTTTTGTGACGTGTGCGATACCGAATACGAGGAAGGTTCTCATCTTGTAATAAACACAGGGGGGGATCGCAAGGATATCAGGTTTTCTGATATATGCAGGGAATGCAGGGATACGATTATGGATGCCGTCGCGACGATCGTCAAAAACAAAATTCGGTCCAGCCACGGGATACCTGAGAAGGTAGATATCGAATCGCTTGAAAAGGATATCGAGATCGTATCCTCATAGACAATGAGCAACAGGGAGAGATGAGAGATTGAAAAAGGAAGGACAGGCACCGGCGTTTCAGTTTTATCCGGGTGATTTTTTATCAAATCCGCAGATAACGCTGATGACACCGGAAGAGCGCGGGGGATATATAAACCTGATCTGCTACGCATGGCAGGACGGGGAGTGTTCGTTGCCGAACGACGAGACGCTATTGGCGCGACTGTCCGGTCTGGGTGAAGGGTGGTTGAAGGGGTGTTCAACCGCGATTATGAAAATGTTTGAAGTGGACCCGAACGACAAGACGAAAATCTTTTCAACTTGGCTTCGCGACGAGCGCGAAAAGCAGAGACGACACAGGGAGGCGAGCATACGCGGGGGGAAAAACTCCGTTAAATCAAGGGGATTGGCTCTCAAGGGTACTTCAACCGGGCAGGTTGAAGGGGCGTTGAACCCTTCTTCTTCATCTTCTTCTTCATCTTCAGACTTCAGTCATAAAAAGAAAAATATAAAAAAGGAAAAAAGCATTAACCCGGATTTTGAGAAGTTTTACGAGCTGTATCCGCGCAAGGAGGCAAAAGCCCGGGCGCTAAAAGCATTCGAGCAGTTAAAGCCGGATGAAAAGTTGCTCGGCGTGATACTCACACGTCTGGAACTCCAAGTGAACCGCTGGAGAGCCACCGGTACCGCGTCGGAATTTATCCCCTTGCCTGCAACGTGGCTGAACGGCGAGCGGTGGGAGGACGAGGTTACGAATAAATCCAATTCTGGCGGGAAGAAGCCCGGCGTAAACGGAACAAACGGGGCGGGGCATCGCCAGGTGAGGCCGGAACCTGCCAAAGAGCGAGATAAGGCCGGAGCGTACGATTTATGAAACATGTGGCAGATTACGTAAACCCGTTCCTCAAACGGTTCGAGGAGGTGCAGGCGCGCCACGAGGCGGAGCTGGCGAAGTGCAACCTTTCATGCAGGGTTACCGTGCCGAGCGAGACCCTCAAGAGCGAAGAGCCTGAGATTTTGAAAACCGCGATCGAGGATATCAGGTTCTCGCACAAGGGAAGCTGTGCCGGAGTCGAGGCCGCTGTCGCTGAGATAGAGAAACGGCTTCGCTATCTGAAAAATACCCGGATGGCGGCGTATCTGAAGGCGCAGGGGTTCTCGGAGCGGGACATCAGAGCTGTCCTTTTCTCGCCGCTGAATACACTCTATCCCGCCTGGCAGGCTGTTGATAAATACATGCGGGGGGGGTACGAGGGGCGGAGTTACGGGACGGGTGATTGTCTGATACTCGCCGGACCGCCCGACGCGGGGAAGACATTCGCGGCAGTGTGGGGGGCGGCGCAGATCCGCAAGGGGCAGAGGTATATTTTCTGTTCCGATATCTCGCCCAAACTGCGACACGAGCAGGGGTTTCTGGAATGGATGAGCAAAGCGCCGTTTCTGGTGCTCGACGATTACAACGGAGCGGGGAGCGATCCGCATTTCAACGAGGCGCTGAAAACGGTCTTTCATCATCGCCATGCCGGCAAGTTGGCGACGATAGTGACGACGAACAAGAACATGGAGGATTTCAAGGCGAGCCTGCCGGAGGTGATATTGTCGCGCCTGTCGAAACGCCGGGGTGGCTGGGGCGTATTTGTAGAGGTTGCAGGAAAGGGGGGGGAGTGATGGTAATTGAAGACATGAAATATATTGAATGCCCTGCTTGTGATGGCAAAGGCAGTACCGGTCATATGTTTGCTTGTGGGCAAAGTTCAGAATGGGAAAATGTCGATCTTGGATGCAATCTTGTTTGGCATTTTTGCCCAATGTGCAAGGGGAGGAAGAAACTGCCTTCCGGTCGGGATGGGTGGAAGATAGCAGGTGCTAACATGAGAGAAATTCGAGAAAGCATAAAATACTTTGTCGGTTCTGAGAATGGGCGTTGGTGTTTATCCGGTGATGGCGGCGATGGTTATGAACGGCGAAATCTGACAGTAGGTGAAACGGCCGAATATCATGATATACCGGCCAAGGAATTGCACAAGATGGAGCTTGGGGGAATGGATCTCTCAAAAATTGCGAAATTATATATGCCAATGTACCTCTGGGCCGTAGACAAATGCTCCGTCGAGGGATGCGAATTACCCGGAGACCGTCTCTGTGATTATCCGGTATCAGATGATAAGAGCTGTGATTTTATTGTTTGCGAAGATCATTCGATTGAAATCGGGGTGGATATCCACCTATGCCATGTTCATGTTGAGTTCTACAAAAAAGCAAATGATGCTTCCGGTATGCAAACGACAAGTAAGCTGCTGGGGCATGAGATATCCAGAAAGAGGGGGGAGTGATGAAGTACCGGTATATGATTTCGTTTCAGTGCCCCCGGGTAGACGGCTCCGACATAGTTTACCGATGCGCCGAGTTGACCGCTGAAAACCCTATTCTCAGGGTGGCAGATTTCCGAGAAGGGTTATCTCAACTACATCCAGAACTTGATATCCCCCATTTTGTGCCGACGTATTTTGCTTTGCTGGAAAAAATCCCTAGTCGAGCCGAGAAGGTGGGCTATTACGTCTATTATTGCATCGTGGTTATGTTGTTTCTGTGGTTGGTAATTCATTTGGGGGGGGAGTGATGAGTAAAATATATAAAGTAAGCGAATGCAATAGGTGTCCTGATTTTGTCCGTTGTCGGCATCTTAGGTGTCAGACAGGATTTAAAGTTGGCAGGATTCATCCTGATTGCCCCCTTCCCGATGATACCAGCGAGAGCGAAACTAATAGTAGCAGTGAAGAAATTGTATCACTAAGAATGCAACTATCAAAGATGCGAATAGCGAACAAGGAAGAGACCGACCAACTGAAAGCACAGGTGGCAGTGTTGCATGATATAGCCTCTAGCCTGCTGGAAAAGGTAGAAGAAAATGAGATAAATAGCGACTATCTGATATATAACCGCAAAATTAACGAATTGCCTAAAACTGCTATCGAATACATGGAAGAGTATCGGCGGCTAAAAGACGAGATAACAACTATGGCAGATCGCAATCGTGCTTTGATTAGTGTAGTGGATAAGATGGAAGAGGTGTTAAAAAATGTTCTTAGGCGTGTAGAACCTCACTCAATAATTAAGGGCGACGATTCTTATTCTTTGTCAATGGGCATTGCCCAGACAATAACGGAGGCATTGAAAGATGTATAGGTCAAACCGTCACGAGTCCAGCGTCTGCTTAGCGTGTAAGCATGAAGATTTTAATGAGAATTTTAATCACGGTATCGCCGATACGGGAGACTATAGTGTGAGCTGTCCCAAGTGTGACGCCGGTGAAACAATGATATCAGATATTGATTATTTGAGTTTCGGCCCGTTTGAGGTGGGGAGAAAGATATGAAAGGTAAGGCACCGGGGGGCGGGGCGTTCGAGGTGTTTTTATATACTGGTATGGTAGGTGCGTTGCTAGGCTCGGGGGAATTTCTAATGGCTATGATGATGTTCATGGTCTATCTCTATTTTCTCGCAAATATGATCGTTCAATCACTTAAACAGGCACTGGCTCCCCGCGTTCGCGAGGATGACAAGAAGGGTGAGGCATTGAACGCGCCTGATGGCGCACCACAGACTGAAGTCTATGCTACCAAAACGGGAAGCGGGGATGACAGGGCGGAAGGGATGCAGGATGGATAAAATAAAAATCGAAACTGATGGGCAGAGGACGAACATAACATACGGTGGAAAACCCGTGAAGCATATTACCAAAGCGGTGATTGAAATGACTCCCAGAACCAAGACGCTCACATTGACGGTTGACGACCTTTTTGACCTGGATGCAGAGTTCCCGCCGGAGTTTTGCCGGATAGTGAAAGAGAAGACAGTTGAAATAAAGGGGGAAGGGGGATGAGATGTGAGAACTGCGACGAGTACGACATAGAGCCTTTGGCATGTGATCCGACGGATCCATACTGTCACGGCGTGGATGACTATCTGAAGAGAGAAGAAGCCGGAGAGGTTATTCCTGCGAGCGGCTGTCCGAAAAAAGCTGTGGAGGTAAAAGTAAAAACGACTCCACCGCCGGAAGGGCGGTATTGCATCCGTGACACGATAGACCGGAGGGAGATATGCGAGAGGTATCTGTACAGCACCCATAGAGATGAAATATTTTGCGGCAAACCGCGTGACGGGAAGTATTTGGCGATTGAGCATGAAAAAACATTCGGTCGCCGTCCGCTCAAAATCAGGGAGTGTTTAGAGGAGACGACAAAGCAACTGGATCCCCGCGTTCGCGAGGATGACAAAGAGGGGGATAACGATGAACGGGGAGAATGAGCAGGTGCAGGGGGGGGCGGCGGAAGGGCGGAGATTTATCGGCGTGACCGCCGTGGCAAAGCGCTGGGATGTCTCCGAAAGCACTGTTCGCCGTCGCCTGGAAGAAGGGTATCTTCGCGCGCTCAAGGTGGGGCGGCTCTATAAAATACTGCTGTCATCGGTTCACGAATACGAAAAGAACAACATGAACTGCTAGTTTGCCCCTCCTCTGTTCCTTCTTTAGCATCTATAGCCCCGCAAGCGTCACAACGACCGCTAATTAATTCAAATTCGTCATATCCTATAGCCAATTATAGCAACAGACATTAACCAGAGACCGGGAACTGCAAAATGAAATGATCAAACAACAGGGGTTACGAGGTTGGATGCGGAACAAGTCGATGCGATAGCCGAAGCACTATATAAAAAGTTCGAAGAGCGCGGCGCTTCTCGCGCCTACGTCAGCGCTTCTACAGGAATCCCCAACTGCTTTTTCTACACTCCTAAAGACAACATCCTCATCGGTGTGAAACGAATCCTCTGGTACATGGTCATTGCCGCCGCCGCCGGAGTGGTACTGCTCCTCAAATCGCCACGCGAGGTCTGGCACATCCTGACGGGGAACTGATGATAATCATCCATCACGACGACTATGACGGGCGATGCTCTGCCGCGCTGGTGAAGCTGAAACATCCAGGAGCGAGGCTTCACGCCATCGACTACAAGGACAACTTCCCGATACAGTCCATAGCCGACAAGGAAGAGGTATGGCTCCTTGATTATTGTCCGCAAGGGGCGCTGGAGCTCGATTTCCTCCTAGCCAAAACATACAACGTGACATGGATAGACCATCACAACACCGCTCACCTGAAAAAACTTCCAGGCTTTCATGTGCTTCAGCGTCGTGCCGTGTCGCGCGACACCAGCAAGAGCGCCGCCCTGCTCACATGGGAGCATCTATACCCCGATGCGGAAGCTCCGCAATTCGTGCAGTTGATAAACGATTTTGACCTTTTCAAATTCGCCTACGGGGAGGCAACGACGCATTTTATTGCCGGTATCTCTGCCGAAGATACCGCCGCCGATTCGCCGCTGTGGGGGAAGCTGATGAATGACGATTACCTGTTCAAGAAGATCATTCACAACGGGAAGATCATAAACCGCGCCTCCGTGATGGCGGGGAGTGAGTATCTCGGCAGGTGGGGGTATGAGACGGTATTTGAAAACCACATTTCGATAGCCTGCAACATGGGGCGGCCCGTGAATGATCTGTTCGCGGGGGTACGCAACAAGTATCCGGTGATGATCGCGTACGCTTATGACGGGGAGAAATACTCAGTCTCTCTCTACACGACCGATCCTGATATAGACGTTTCCGAGATAGCGGCGAAGTATGGCGGCGGGGGACATCGAGGGGCGGCAGGGTTCATCTGTGCCGAGTTGCCGTTTAAAAAATTCCAAATTCAATACAACTAGGGGAGAAGCGATGAAGATATGTATTGATCCAGGTCACGGCGGTTCTGCTTTAGGGGCAGTTGGTCCCGGGGGAACATTCGAGAAGGACATCAATCTATCGGTTGCTCTCTACCTCTCTATGGGTCTACGCGCATTCGGGCACACTGTGGAGCTCACTCGGTCGGACGATTCCACCGTCTCTCTACAGGAGCGTTGCGCGATTGCCAATGACTTTTCGGCTGACCTCTTTCTATCCATCCACTGCAACGCGAATGAAGATAGAACCGTCACGGGTATCGAGTGTTATACCACCAAAGGGGAGACCGAATCGGATCGCTGGGCGGAATTGATTAAAGCCTCGCTTATGGAGCACTTCCCGGGTCACAAGGATTTTGCGGGTAAGGGTTTGTCGGAAGAGAATTTCTACGTTCTCAAGCATACGCGTATGCCAGCCGTTCTGGTAGAGCTCGAATTCATTTCAAATCCTGAAATGGAGCAGGTCTTGAAAGAGAAGGACTCCGTCTTCGCCTCGGCGATAATCGCCGCGATGCCGCTAAACAGGGGTGAAGAGTGAAACATAACTTCAAATCAAAGGAGAAAGGGAGGTAACGACATGGATATAGCAGTGATTGTTTCTATTTTAAAGCCGATTATAGCATCTGCGCTTTCAGGTATGGGAGCGGGGTTCATAATCAGCATGAAAAAACTTGTGAAGGAGGACAGGCCGGAAAGGTTCAACCTGGCGAAGCTCTTCTCTACCGGTGCGGTCGGTATGCTCCTCGGCGTTCTCGCCTATGCGCAGGGGTACGACCTGACAATGGCAAACTACGACAGCTATCTCGCGGCAAACGCTCTTGCGGTAATGATGGCGCAATCGGTCTGGGAATTCGGCGTACGCATTTACGACCGATGGAAATCAGGTAAGGCGATACTCTGATGAAACGGCTCATCCTCGCGGTGCTGGTGTCGGTCACGCTGGAGGTGTTCAACGTCTCCATATACCTGATAAAGAAACTGAAGCATTTCCTTCTGCTCGTTATCGTGCTCTCCATAACATCCCCTTCGTCTGCATCCGCGTTCTGCTTCAAGAAGGCGGGGGAGATGTACGACATCGACCCGGCGTTCCTGAAAGCTATCGCCGTTACAGAATCGTCGCTCGATCCGAATGCCGTGAGGTGCGACGAGGACGGATTCAACTGCGACCGGTCTCTCATGCAGATAAACGACCAGTGGGCAGATCTCGCTCCGGATGAATATGAACAGGCGATGTCATCCCCGTGCGATAACGTCCTCTTCGGCACGAAGATATTGAGCGAGTGCCTTGAGAAGTATGGGCGCACCCCGCGCGGGACCGGGTGCTACAACGTCGGATATATCACAACCAAGGGGAAAGAGCGCGCGGCAATGAGATACGCGCTTCGGGTCTATAGGAATTACGGCATTCTACAAGGAGGCTGAATCATGGATCATTACGTCGGAAAGAAATTGGGAGAAGAGATAAGGCAGATCATATTGGCATTCTTTTTCGTGCTCGCCATGATGCTCGGACATTGCGGAAGCCCTGCGTTTGCGGAGGGGTCTGCCGCGCCCGTGCAGGAGTATGTCGAGGTCGAGGGGGTGGAAGGGCCGGAGCTTGAGAAGGCATGGGTCGTCGCGCCGTACCTGGTCGTCACATCACCTAAAAATTATCCAGACCTGAACGATCACCGAACGGGGAAGTTTCGAGGGAAGGAGCTGTTTCACCTCTTCACGAACCCGAAGAAGGGGCTGAAGGCGTATCTGGTGATAGATGAAGACGTGAACATGGAACTCTCGGACGGTCTGCCGAACGAGATAAAGGAGACCGTATGGCACCTCGTGAGACTTACGAACCGGCTACTTAACGAGGTGGGGAGCAGGACGGCATTGCGCGATGAAATTCAGATAGAGCGTCGCCAGCTCGTCCTCGATAAGCATATGGAGCACAACTGCCCGATGCAACACGCCCCCTCCGGCGATGGGAGCATCTGAAGAGCATGGCAGGAACCTTTGTCAAAGTAGACGATGCGGCTGTAAGGAAGATGCTGAAGTCTTTCCCAAAGACTGCCAAGACATCGGCACGCCTGGCGATCAATACAACGCTCCGCCACGCAAAGACGAAGATAACCAAATCAGACGGAGTCATAAGGCAAAAGCGGAAGATCAAAACAAAGAAGCTGAAAGATAACATATTGATCCTCACCGCTACCGGAGCGAAGTTGTTAGGCAAATTGTTCTCAAGGAGAAGTCCCGTCTCGCTCATTTATTACGGGGCTCGGCAAACAAGGACAGGTGTATCAATCAACGTAACAGGAACCCGCAAGGTTATTAAGCATGCCTTCATCACTACGATAGGCGGGAATAAAGGAGTGTATACGCGAAAGGCCGACGAACACGGGAAGAGAGTGGGGCGGATGCCGATCTGGAAGCTATACAGCACAGCTGTAGATGAGGCGTTTGATACGGATGCCGTGAGGCGGGGCTTTGAGATAGCGGCTCGTAAGTTTGCCCCGGAGTTTTTTCGTCAGATGAAATGGCGCTTGCAAAAGGATGGTTGGATATTGAGAGGAACCTCGAACGTTGTAGATACCGTCTCCTCCTCATTCAACAAGTAGTCAAGGTGAGGATATACAGTGATAATAATAGCACTCAAGGTACTCCCAGCGCCTCCTGCAAAGCGGGTGCGCAGAGGCGCGGAAAGTGGCTAGGTGTAAGCATTTGAAAAGTCATTTCGTTTCGTTTGGGAAAACAGATGAAAGAAGGAAAGGGTAACAGTAATTGAAGAATGGGTTTGGCAAAGCATTGCACGTTAAAGGATCTGATGGAGTGGACCGGGTACACGGACCGGCGCATTCAGCAACTTGTGGACGAAGGGGTTGTCAGGAGAGAAGGGCGCGGTAAGTACCTGCTTGCTGAATCTCTGACGGGACTGTTCCGTCATATAGAGATGCAGGCTAAGGCAGGAGACAAGGAGACCTTAACTGAAGCGGAGATCAGATACAAAACCGCGAAGGCGGAAGAGACTGAATTCAAACTAGAGGTTGATAAAGGAAATTACTTTTACAAAGAGGATGTCCGACTTGCTGTATCGAACATGCTATCAACATTCATCGCCCACATGCGCGCCTTGCCAACCAAGATGGCAATCCGCCTCGACGGATTGCCAAAAACTGAGATAAAGAAGGAGCTGGAATTTGGCATCCGTGACTGCACCGACGAACTCCGAGAACTTGCTATCGCCCCTGAAAGAGGTCGAAAGGTTCCTCGCCGAAATAGCAAACGAAGTTCTAAGGATTCCGCCTCGGCGAAATCTTAGCGAATGGGCAGATAACTACGCGTTCCTTTCCGGCGATAGCGCCAGCGTCGGCAAGTGGCGAACCCTGCCATATCAGAAGGGGATAATGGACGCTATTACAGATCCGTCTGTCGAGCGTGTGACGGTGATGAAAGCGGCGCGCGTCGGCTATACGAAAATCATCAATAACACGATCGCCTATTACGTTGCCGAAGATCCCTGCCCGATACTGGTAGTACAGCCGACCGTGAACGACGCGCAGGATTACAGCAAGGAAGAGATTGCCTCCATGATCGCCGACACGCCGATACTTCGCGAACTGTTCCCATCGCCCAAGGCGAAAGATTCCGGCAACACGATTGAAAAGAAGGTTTTCCCCGGCGGGTCACTTCGCCTCATCGGAGCGAACAGCGCGACGGGCTTCCGCCGAATATCCATCCGGGTACTTATCTTCGACGAGACAGACGGCTACCCGCCGACAGCGGGGTCTGAGGGTGACCAGATAAAGCTGGGTGAACAGCGCACTTTATGGTTTCCAGACAGGAAAATCATCGCCGGTTCAACGCCGACCGAAAAGGGTAATTCGAAGATCGAGAAACTCTTTGCGAAATCCGACCAGCGTTATTACTTCGTACCCTGTCCGCATTGCGAGAAGTTTCAGGTGCTGAAATTCTCCGACACGCAATACAGCGGGGAGATATCGAGCTCCATCAAATACGCTTTCATGTCGTGGGATAAGGACGCGGACGGGAAACCACTGCCGGAGACGGCCCATTTCACATGTTGTCATTGCGGATGCGTCATTGAAGAGAAGGATAAACGGTGGATGCTGGATCGAGGTGAATGGCGAGCGACCAAGCCTTTCACAGGTCACGCTGGTTTTCATATATGGGCGGCGTATTCGGTCTCGCCGAATGCGACATGGGCCCAGCTTGTCTCGGAGTTCCTCGACTGCAAAAACAACCCAGAGGAGTTGCAGACGTTCGTCAATACAGTTCTCGGCGAAGTGTGGGAAGAGCAAGGTGAGAAGGTGAGCGAGCATGTTCTCCTGTCCCGCCGCGAGGAGTATGCAGCGGAAGTTCCCGCCGGAGCTCTGGTATTGACGGCCGCTGTTGACGTTCAGGGCGACCGTCTGGAAATGGAGGTTGTCGGGTGGGGGATGTACGAAGAATCGTGGGGCATCGCGCGGAAGGTCATCTATGGAGATCCTACGCAACAACAGGTTTGGGAAGAACTCGACAAGGAGTTGCTGAGGACATACCGTCATGAATCTGGAACGGATCTGACTATCTCGGCGGTAGGAATAGACACCAGATACCAAACGGATTATGTATATTCGTTTGTCCGCCCTCGTATGTCCCGTCGTATTTACGCGCTGATGGGGGTAGGTCGCCCAGGTTATCCGATAGCAGGAAGCCCACAGCAGAAGAAAACCGGTCGCAACCGCCGTCCCGTTCCGATATGGCTCGTCGGCACGTTCCAGGCGAAAGGGCTTATCTATTCGCGATTGAAAGTAACCAACCCCGGCGCTGGATATTGTCACTTCCCGATGTGGTATGATGAGGAATATTTTGCTCAAGTGACCGCTGAGAAGATGGTTACTAGGTACAAGAAAGGATTTGCCCACAAGGAATGGGTACAGATCCGGTCTCGCAACGAAGCCCTTGATATCCGCGTCTACAATCTCGCCGTATTGCGGATCCTCAATCCCGATTATCGCGCCCTTGCCGTTTATCTCGGGCAGTCTACCGATCCGCTCCCTCCTCGTCGTGGCGGTCGTCGCGTCATCAGCCGGGGGATATCGGGATGAAGCGAAAGCGACGCGTGATCTCGACCGGCGTGATAGCGCGAACGCTCTGCGTCACCGATCGACGGGCGCGCCAGATAGTGACCGAAGAGGTGAGCAAAGGGAATCTGGAAGCCGCCCCGCGCGTAGGGAACGGCTGGTACCGGGTCTTTTCGGACAGTTTTCATTCATGGCTGGAAACAAAACAGGCCGGAATATGAAAATAATTAAAAAAAGCGGAAATACCGGAAACACGCCTCTATTTATTCTTGACAAAATGTAAACCATGGCAGGAATAACGCTCGAACAGGCAGAAGCAAAATTGGCCGAATGGATGGCCGCCGACACGGCTGTCGCAAGCGGACAGGCGTACTCGGTCGCCGGTCGTTCGCTTAATCGCGCCGACGCTGCGCAGATCCGTGAAAACATCACCTATTGGAACGCACAAGTCAATAAACTTTCAAAAGGTAGCGGTGGCATCCGCATACGGGGAGGCACTCCGCTATGAGCCCCGCTGAAATGGAAAAGAGGCTGAGCGAAGCGGCAAAGGGTAACCTCCTCGACCGCGCGATAAAGGCGTTTGACCCGGTAAGAGGCAAGGCCCGGATGCAGGCCCGGATGCAGATGGCGGCTGCCGAGTCGTCAACGACCGCCTATGTCGGCGCGTCGCGCACACGAAGACAGCTTAGCTCGTGGAAACCCCTTGGAGGGGATGCCGACACCGACCTCATGGGTGAGTTGCCGACCCTTCGTGAGAGATCCCGCGATATGATCCGCAATATACCTCTTGCCACCGGCGCGGTCGGCACGGTCTGCACAAACGCGGTCGGGCCGGGCTTGAAACCACAGTCAAGGATAGACCGCGACTATCTAGGCATGACCGAAGAAGATGCCGACGCTTTTGAGCGGAACGTCGAGCGCGAATGGAAACTCTTCTCCTCGCAGTGCGATTACGGTCGCGCCCTCAATCACGGCGCATTGCAGTTCCTTGCTTTCCGTTCCGTTCTTGAGAACGGCGATTCATTCGTCAACATGCCATATATCAAACGCCCGGGCGATACCTACGGTCTGAAACTTCAGCTGATAGAAGCCGACCGAGTATCAAATCCGAACAGGCAGAGAGACACCGACACGCTGGTCGGCGGGGTAGAGAAGGATACAACCGGCGCACCTGTCGCCTATTACGTTTCCAAGAACCATCCTGGCAAAGCCTACGGTTCGACGAAGGGCGAATGGGTGAAGGTAGACGCGTTCACGAATACAGGTCGCCGCAACATGCTTCACCTCTACCAGATGGAGCGTATAGCGCAGTCGCGCGGTATTCCGTATCTCACGCCGGTAATGGAGACGTTGAAGATGCTCGGGAAGTACACCGACGGCGAGCTGATGGCCGCCGTCATATCGTCATACTTCACGGTCATTCTAAGGGACAAGGACGGCAACGAAATGGATCCGATGAAACCGGAAACGGAAACAAAAGCAAAGGGGACCGATGAGGATTTCAAGCTCGCCCCCGGTGCCATCCTCTCCGTTGGCGAAGGGCAGGGTGTCGATGTTGTCAATCCGGGTCGACCGAACACGGCATTCGATCAGTTCGTCATGTCGATGGCGCGCCAGATAGGAGCCGGTCTCCACCAGCCGTATGAAGTCCTGATAAAACACTTTACCGCCTCATACTCAGCTTCGCGCGGCGCGCTTCTTGAGGCGTGGACGTTCTATAAAAAAATGAGGCACTTCCTTGTAACCTCCTTCTGCCAGCCGACATACGAAGCGTTCTTTTATGAAGCGGTAGCTAATGGGCGAATCATAGCCCCCGGTTTTTTCAATGATCCGCTCATCCGACAGGCGTATCTCGGCACCGAATGGATAGGTCCGGCAATGGGGCAGATAGATCCGCTGAAAGAGGTCAATGCCGCCGAGAAGAGGCTCGATATAGGCATGACGACCTTGTCGCAGGAAACAGCTTCCTACAACGGAGGGGATTGGGACCTGAACCATCCGCAACAGGTAAAGGAGAGAAAAAAGAGGCTCGAAGGCGGTTTGATATCGGAAAAGATACCACCGACAGACATAAACACTAACCGCGAACCGGATAACTCTTCCGGCTCGGATTCTGACAGGGAGGACGGTAAATGAAACTTCTAAAAATCCTGGGTACGCCATGGGGGATAAAAAGAGAAAAGTACGAGGAGATAATCAAAACCTATTCCGGTATCATGGCTGGCCCGAAAATAGCCCTTGATGGTCTGTTCGGTGTATTGAAACAGCCCCTGCCATCAGATTATTCAATCGAAAACGGCATCGCCGTTATCGCTCTTGAAGATGTTCTTCTTAAGAAATATTCCGTGTTCATGGGCATCTTCGGCGGGACATCCACGGAAATAGTGCGTGAACAATTCAAACATGCATTGGCGAACAAGGATGTGAATAAAATCGTCCTGAAAATAGATAGCCCCGGCGGGACTGTCGACGGAACGCAGGATCTGGCAAAGCTTATTTATGATTCTCGCGGCATCAAGCCGATTGTTTCGTTTGTAGATGGAATGATGCATTCGGCGGCAACATGGGTAGGTACATCCGCCGACCGAGTTGTGATTTCAAACGAAACCTGCGATATCGGCGGGATAGGCGTGGTTACAGCACACATGGATATTTCTGAATTCGAAAAGAAACTGGGAGTGAAAACCACCGAGATATATGCCGGTAAATACAAGCGCATCAATTCTTACTATAAACCTTTAAGTGCGGAAGGAAAGCAGGAGCTTCAGGATGCGGTCGATTACCTCTATTCCGTATTTGTAGAAAATATCGCGCAAAACCGTGGAGTTAGTACCGATGTTGTCTTGGAAAATATGGCCGATGGACGTGGCTTCATCGGGAAACAGGCAATAGAAGCCGGTCTCGTGGACAGTGTGTCTTCGTTCGACCGGTTAATGGAAGAATTGGCAGGGAGTGCTTCTGCCGCAAAACCGAATGCAAAGGTAAGTGGTACCGATGCTCAAACAAAAGGAAAGGAAAGGATGATGGATAAAGACAAATTGAAAGCCGACCATCCCGAACTCTACGCCGCAGTGTTGGCGGAGGGGAAGGAGCAGGCAAAGGCGGAACATCTACCAATGACTTTGGAATCTACCGCCATATCGGCGAAGGGGGTAGCGGAAGACTATCCCGCGATAGCCAAGGAGTTGAGCGAAGCGGGGATGAAAGCCGAGCGCGATCGCGTCACGGCAATTATGGCGGTTCCCGCTCTCGGTCATGGCGATATCGTCGCCTCCTGCCTGAAGGACGGCAAGAGCGCGGACGAATGCGCCTCACTGATACTGAAAGCGGAAGCGAAATCAAGGTCGGATGTACTGGCCGACCTTCAGCAGAACTCGCCATCCGCGCTTCCACAACCTGCTTCCGACGCGGAGACCGCGAAGGTGGGAGGAACAACGGAAGAGCAGGCAAAAGCGGCTTGGGACAAGGACGAAAAACTTCATGCAGAATTTTCGTCATTCGAGTCCTATCTCGCCTATGTAAAGGCGGATAAAGGCGGACAGTCCAAGATTTTCAAAGGAGGTAAATAATGGCTACAAGAGCAAGCGATCTCGCTCGCCCCTTCGAGTTGGGGGATATCAACGAACTTCCCGTTCTCGCTACTGACATCATATACGAAGGGTCGGCTGTAGGCGATAACGGCTCAGGATATGCTCGCCCCCTCGTAGCGGGTGATCCTTTCCGTGGTTTCGCTGAAAGGAAGGTGGACAATTCCACCGGCGCGGCAGGGGACAAGAACATCCGTGTCCTCACCCGTGGTCTGGTACAGCTATCTATCGGCTCGCTGGCAATCACGGATGTAGGTAAGGATGTGTATGCTTCCGATGACGACACCTTCACCTTGACGCAAGGGAGCAACACACGCATCGGGTATGTATACAGGTTCGTTTCTTCCGGCGTCGGCATTGTCGCCTTTTCCGCAAACAGTGGAGTAGAAGCAGAACTGACAGATAGTACCACAGGCACGGCTGATGGAACGGTTGCGGACGTTGGCGGAGCGTTCAGCCAGGCGACGCTTAACAACAATTTTGCCGATATCATCGCGAAGGTGAATTACCTTCTGCGCCGCATCGGTCAGTAAGGGGGTATGAAATGAAAAAAATAATAATCTTGTTTCTTGCACTGTTTGCGGGGTGGTTGACCTCCACGCCGTATGAGCCCGTTATGTCGGCTGACGGCGCATTGTATGCCCTTCCAATCATAGGTATGGGAACAGCAGGGCTGTCAAGCCGCGCGATAATCGGCGAGTTCTATGCCCGGCTATCGCAGAACATCGGCACGAGCTGGATAGATCCAATTTCGATGCTGTTCACTTCCGATCAGGCTTCCGAGAATTACAAGTGGCTGGGTATGGCTCCTGCCATGAGGGAGTGGGTCGGCGGTCGACAGGCGAAAGGTTTCCGTGAAAATGGAATAACGATTGAGAACAAGGAATACGAAGCCACGCTGGAAGTTCTTGTGTCAGAGTTACGCAGGGATAAAACCGGTCAAGTGCTCACCCGGATAAGGGACCTTGCGGACAGAACTAACGCTCACTGGGCGAAACTTCTTTCCGCTCTTGTAATTAATGGCGAATCTTCTCTCTGCTATGACGGTCAGTATTTCTTTGATACCGACCATTCCGAGGGTGATAGTGGTACGCAGTCGAACGACATTACGTCGGATGTAGCCACAACCACAGCGCCGACCGCGGCGGAGATGGAGAAGGCTATCCTTGCTGGTGTTGCACAAATACTCGGTTTCAAGGACGACCAGGGCGAACCGATGAACGAGGAAGCAACATCTTTCAGGGTGATGGTTCCCGTCCCATTCATGGCATCGGCTGCCGCCGCCATAAAGAATCCGGTTATCGTGGATGGTTCCGGTTCCAGAACGAACACCATAACGAACATCGGAGGATTTAACATCGCTCTTGATGTCAATGCGCGCCTTTCCTGGACCGACAGGTTTTCGATATTCCGCGCCGATGGCAACGTAAAACCGTTCATCCGCCAGCAGGAGGAAGACGTAGTGTTGTCTGCCGTGGCAGAAGGATCTGAACTCGAATTCAAGCATAAAAAACATGAATACGGAGTTTCGGCAATCCGAAATGTTGGATACGGATACTGGCAGCACGCTTGTCTGGTGACACTGGTATAGCGATAGCTATTAACGGAATAAATGGGGCGGGGAAACCCGCCCCGCTTAAACGGAGGATTAATGAAAAAGTATAAAGTGATAGGCGCATCAGCAAATTTCCATTCCGGGAAATTGCAGGTGACCGAGGAACAGTTCAAGGCAAGGAGCCACGCACTGAAAAAACTCACAGATGAAGCTGGCGGAACATGTGAAATCCTTTCACCTGTTCAATTCAAAAGGGGAGAAGAGATTGGATATGACGGAGCCGTCTCCAAGTCTCTGCTGGCCGATATTTCCCCCGCTGATGATACCCCGGGTTCAGACGGCGACAATACCGCCGACACGCCACCGGATCCTGTTCTCGCTATCCTTGACGGCAACGTCAGCCAGGTGATTGACGCACTGGGAGACTGCACAGGCGAAGAGCTGGCGAACCTCAAGGCGGCAGAGGAGGCAGGGAAAACCCGTAAATCCGTCATCAAGGCGATCGATGACGAGCTTGCGAAGCGCGCGGATAAAGAGGAAGAGGCGGAACTTCTAGCCCTCATCCCGGATTACACCGACGAAGATCTGCAAGCGGTCAAGGAAGAAGAGCTGGAAGGCGCGAACCGCGAAACGATCATCAAGGCGATTGATGACGAGCTTGCGAAGCGTGAAGCGGATAAAGAGGAAGAGACTGAATAATGGGAATAGAGACCGAAGCCGACCTCGACACATTCCTCTCAACATCCGGGTTTGGAGTGACGGGGCTGTATAACGGCAACCCTGTCAAGGGCATCTTGAATAAAAGGTTTGTCGAGGTCGGCAATATTGAAGGCTATCATCCTGTCTTCACTGTGAAGCGCTCACAGTTTCCCACGGTTAAAAAAGGGGATGAGATAACAATCGAATCGGTTGTCTACACGGTATCGTTCCCCGAACCGGACGGCACGACCGGCACAGTCGGTCTTGTTGATCTGGTATTGAGAGAGAAGTAATGGATCACAGGGCGGAACAGATAACGGCAAAGATCCTCACCCTCGTGACCGGTCTGGCGACAACCGGCGCGAACGTCGGGCGCGACGTGCTGGATCCGCTGGAAGATACGGAGCTTCCGTTCCTCTCCGTCGCGCAGGGGGAGGATACAAAGATGGAGAGCTCTTTCGAATTTATAGATTCGTCGCTCACGGTGATAATCACGGCATACCTGAAGGCGAACAGCGCGCTCACAACCACGCTCAATCAGATAAGAAAAGAGATAGCTATCGCTCTATCCGCTGATTACACCCTCGGCCTCGCGTGGGTTCTCGATTCAAACGAGGGTGATGTCTCGGCGCCGGAGCTTTTGACCGACGCGGAAAAAGGTGTTGCCCGGCAGGATATAGCTTGGCATGTGCATTACAGGCGGTCACGAACCGACCCATCAACATAGGAGATAAAGCAATGGCAGAAAAAAAAGAAGTGACGATGAAACGGAGGTCGGGGGGAGCGGAAGAGGTAAAGCCGCCAGCGACGGAACAGTCGACCGACGAAAAAAAAGGAGGGACCGGCAATGTTGTCAAAAAATAGCGTCCTACTGTTCAAGACCGAAGTAACCTACAAGACCGATCCGGTTCCGACGGCCGCCACAGACGCGCTGGTCGTTCAGGATCTCTCTATTAAACCGGCAAACGAGCGGATGGTCAAACGCTCCGGCATAGATTCCACCCACGGACCGCTTCAAACCCTCTACGGAGGCTCGTTGATGCAGGTCGAGTTCAATCACGAGCTGAAAGGCTCCGGGACGGCAGGAACAGCCCCGAAGATAGGCCGCCTCCTGCAGGCATGCGGTATGGCGGAAACGGTTGTCCCCGCGACATCCGTAACCTACGACCCCGCAAGCAGTGGGCAGAAGTCGGCCACCATTTACGTCTACCGCGACGGGAAGTTGTACAAACTCCTTGGATGCAGAGGGACGTGGAAGATGGCAAACGCGGCAGGAAACCCCGGCGTAGTCACATTCACATTCACCGGACATCTCGCCCTCACGGGCGGGGTAACGGACGTAGCCCTTCCGTCACCGACGGTCGAAGCGACTGTCCCGCCGGTGATGAAGAGCGTTGCGCTCACGGTCGGCGGCTTTTCTGCTACCGTTTCGAAGGTCGATATCGATTACGGCAACGTGATGAGCATACGCGACGATATGAATTCCGAGAACGGCTACGCGGAGATACTGCTGTCAGACAGGGAGCCGACCTGCACACTAGACCCTGAAGACAAGCTGATAGCGACAAAGGACTGGTTCCAGGATTGGCGCGGCGGAAATCTCCTCGCTCTCAATCTCGGTCCCGTGGGAGCGGCAGGCAACCGGGTGACGATAACAGCTCCGAAGCTGGTCTTTACGGCGATAGCCGAAGGGGACCGCGAAGGGGTTGTCACGATGGACATCACCGCGCAGTTGAAAAAGGATTCCGGCGACGACGAACTGTCAATCGCCTTTACATAAGAGGTAGAGAATATGAAAGCACTCGAAATAGTAGCCCCGTTCGATTACACGCTGAAGGACGAAGAGGGGAAGCCGGACGCGACCATCTTCCGCCTGCGCGGTCTCACCAGCCTGGAATATATGGAAGTGAGCATGCTTACGAAGATGAGAGGGGAGCATATAGTCCTCGATCATCGCGCCATGTCGGTAACCCTCGGCTACGGTCTGGCAGGGTGGAGCAAAATGAAGGGGGCTGACGGCGCGGATGTCCCGTTCTCGAAGAACATGACCGACAACCTGAACAGGCTCCCGCTGGATGTATTGACCGAGCTGGCTGTAAAGATCTTCGACTGCTCAACCGTGTCGAGGCAAGACGAAAAAAACTAATCATCGCGGTCGATGTCGCGTCCAATCCGAAAGACTTCGACTGCGTGAATTGCAAGGAGCGGTACTGTGACGAAAAAAACCCGTGCCCGGTTAAAAAATGGACGATAAAGGATCCAAGGGGAGAGGTCATTCTGGAAAGCAGAGTATGCCCCCTCGGCCTCATTCCGCCGGAGGCGAATCTCCTCTTCGAACTGTACGAACATTATCGGCAGGGTCGGTTGATGTTTCCGTCCCGCGGACTGTTGGAACAGCCGAACTACTATCTTCAAATAATGAGACTGCTGGATAAGCTATGGCGAAACCGAAAGTAGAATATCTGATCTCGGCGACCGACGTTACGAAGGCCGCATGGACATCCGCCATGAACGGCCTCAACCGGCTGAAAGGGGCGATATTCAACGTTCATACGGCGGTAGTATCTCTCGCGACCGTCGGTTTCGGCGCGCTCGTAAAATCATCATTGGATTCCGTGGATGCTCTTGCAAAAGCGTCGCAGAAGATAGGTGTAGCCACAGAGACACTTGCGGGGCTTCGCTACGCCGCCGAACAGAGCGGAGGGAGCGTAAAGGGGCTCGACGAAGCGCTGGTAAAAGCGGAAAAACGTCTGGGAGAGTTTGCCTCAAACGGCGGGGGAGCCGCTGCCATATGGCTCAAACATTTCAATTTTAATATCGGGGAGCTTCAGGATCTAAGTCCCGACCAGCTCTTTCTCCGTTATGCCGACGCTATATCATCGCTCAATACACGGGGCGAACAGATGGCGGCTATCTCGGCTCTCATGGGCGATGAATCCCGCTCTCTTCTGCCTCTCCTTGATGAAGGCGCGGCGGGGATAGAGGCTCTATCTTCACGCGCTGAATATCTCGGACTTACCCTTTCGGGTGTCGACGCGCAGAAGGTGGTAGAGGCAAACGACGCGCTCCAGGATGCTGGCAAAGCTTTTGAAGGTCTGGTGCAGGTTCTCGTGGTGAAATACGCCCCCGCGATAGAGAAAATCGCCGGCATTATAACCGAGATGACGGTTGCCGTCCGTGAAGGGGAGCGTGAACAGGCTCAAGCGTGGCGGAGCGAGTACGACGCGCTGAAGATCAAGGAATCGATCTATGGACATTTGAGTGAATCGGAGCTCCAGCGCCTCGAATACCTTAAAGAGGTCGTAAATTTCGAAAACAGACATATGAGCATCATGCAGTCGATGGCATCGGTGAAGATGAAGAGCATCGACCCAATAGTAAAAATTACGCCGGAGATAGATGAAGAGGGAAAAGGTTTCTCGGAAGCTCAGGAGCGGAAGCTGGCTCTCGAGAAGGAGTATAACCGGCGGAGCGCCGAGATAGCGCAGGAGTGGGATGATATCTGGTCGAGCGCGGGCAACCGTTTTGCCGCCGGAGTGGGAGACTCGGTTGCCGAAGCGGTCGTTCACATGGAAAAGTTTTCAGATGTCGGACGCGCTATGGAGCAGGTGTTCCAGGGGGTCGCAAAACAAATTATCTCGACAATGGTAGAGATAGGAATAAAAAAGGCGGTTCTCTCCGCGTGGGAATCGGCGGAACGTGCCAAGACCACGACGGAAGTGGTTGCCATGAACGCGGCTATCGCCGCCAGCTCGGTCGCTCCTGCCGCGGGGGTTTCGCTTGCCACGGCAGGCGGAAACGCAGTTCCAGCCGCGTCCGGCATCGCGGCAGTTATGGCCGCCGCCGCCGTGATAGGGCAGGCGCATGACGGGATATCGAACATTCCGCGAGCGGGTACATGGATGCTCGATGGGGGGGAGCGTGTGGTTAAGCCTTCCGACAATAAAAAACTTTCAAACTTCCTCGATCGTCAGGAAAGTTCCGGCCAGCCGACGAATGTGAACGTGACCATCCACGCGATCGACGCGCAGGGGGTGGAGCAGTTGCTCACGTCGCAGAGTTCCACGCTCGTTAATATCCTGCTCCGCGCGATGAAAGAGAAGGGGGGGAGGCTGTAATGGAAACCTTCCCCTCGACTATCCCTATTTCGATGGTCGGAGACGTTCGCAACAATGTTCTCACGCTCAAGTCCCGCTCAGAATCGCAGAAACTCTTCACGCGCCGTACGGGGGGGCAGTTCTGGAGCTTCACGATAAAAATGCCTCCGCTCAAGGCGGATGAGTTTGCCGCGTTCGAGGCGTTCACGCTCCGTCAGAACGGAGGGGCGGAGCCGTTCCAGATAGTCCTTCCGCATCGAAAGCTCGCGCGCGGGGTGGCGACAGGAACGCCGCTGGTAAACGGCGGGGCGAAGGCAGGCGCGACTGTCGTTTATGTAGACGGCTTTACCCCCGGCATTACATCCATCATGATGGAAGGGGACATCATCAAGTTCGGCTCACATTCAAAAGTCTATACGAATCTCTATAACGTCACCAGCGCGGCAGACGAAGCGCTTCAGACTGAAACCGGCGAGGACCTCATCACTGAAGCAAGCGAGGTTATTCTCCTTGAAAGTAGCAATCAGGCAATGCTCACCATCTGGCCCCCGCTCGTCCAGGACGTGCCGGACAATGACACGGTGACGGTCAACGGCGTTCCCTTCACAGTGGTAATGACAACGCCGATCTATTCGATATCGGCCCCAAATATATACGCAACTGAACTCGACATGGAAGAGGATTTCTAAAGGAGCAACAATATGGCAAAAAAATATTCGGAACTACCTGCGGCAACTCTGCCGTTAGCAAAAACTGATAAAGCGGCGATAGTGCAGTCCGGGGTATCAAAGCAGGTCGACGTATCCAATCTGTCATTAAAAGCCCTGGAAGGTTCCACGAATGGAAACCTTACAAGATCGTTTACCGTGCGATTAACAAGGGATTCGGCGGGGGCCACATCGAAAGCGCAGATTTTCACGCCATCCGGGGGAGGTGCCGGGTTCAATCATGGGGGGAAATTAAATACGACCCTAAGCGCATCTATCGCAAACGGCGGCAACGCTTCGGTTGGTACCGCCGGAGTGGATAAAGTTACTTTCGCTATCAATGCCGGGGGCAACACATTGACGCTTACTTTTGATAACGGCGAAACGATAACGAATTTAACTACGGCGGTATATTCGGCATCCAGTACCGGATTGGATTTTTATCCCAAAATAGACCAGGCCGGGTCCACTTTGGTTTTATCATTCAGAGATAATCTGTATGCGGCGGTAGATTTCAATGCGATAGCGGTCAATAAATTCATTGAAGCAAGATTAGAGTATATAGTGGGGGGTGTCTAAATGTCGAAGTGGGAATCAGAAACAACGGAACTTGAAAGCAAGGCGCAACTAAAAAGGCATCGCGCCCATAAGATCGAAGAACTTACATTCGATAACGAATTATCTCCGTGGTGCGATGCGGACAAGGTGAAGCAGGCGGTTTTGTTTGCCGAGGCGGACGCTGAATATGAGCAAAGAAAAGCGAACTTGAAAACAGCTATTTTGGAGCTTTCCGCAAGTGAACGGTCTATCTATTTTACGGAGATAGGCGTGCCGACCGATACAGATGTAAACGTCTGGCTCGCTCCAAGTCCGGTGGTGGTGTAGCCCCATGCCCCGAACCCTCACGACGGCGGTAAAGACGGCGCTTGCGAGCGGGAACATCAATCTGTTCCACTTCGTCTCGCTCGCCTTCTCCACGACTATCTATTACACTACCGCCCCGTTCAGCATTTCATGGAACGGCGTGACATGGGTAGCGTCCGGCAATATTCTGAGACTGCCCGATATTACGGAAGAGCTGGAGCTCCGCGTCGGCTCGTGCGAGCTCGTACTCTCCGGCGTGAATACCGATAACATCGGGCTGATGCTGTCGGAGAAGTTTCTCGACAGGGAAGCGGTGATATACCGTTTCCTGCTCGATTCAAACAACGCGGTCATTGCCGATCCGTGGATCCACTTCAAGGGGCGTATATCCACATGGAGCCTGGCGGAAGATTCATCCAGCGGATCCAGCCTCTTGAGCCTTGATCTCGCGTCCGCACTCGCCAACTTCGAGCAGGTCGGCGGTCGACGGGGTAATCATGAGGATCAGCAGATAGTAGACCCGGGGGATGAGGGATACAAGGACGCGGATCATCAGGTCGCCATACCGTGGGGGCGAGGATAATGGGTTTTTCAATTAATATCCCCACACCGAAAATAACCATCCCGAAGGTAAATATCGGGAACAAGATAGCGAACGCCGGCATATGGGCGGCGAACCAGCTCACAGGCGCAGGTATCCCCACGATAGAACAGAGCGAAAATGCGATCAATCGCACGATGGATGGTATCGGCGCGGAACTCGATAGATTGACGCATCTGGCAAAACTCGCAAAGGCTTCTGTCTATTCGGATATTTCCAAGATACCGATACCGTACGGCGTAACCCGCGCGGAAGGGCGCGTGAAATACAGGAACTACTCCGGCACAAAGGACGAATACCTCCATCTCTGCATAGAGTTCGGCGAAGGGGAGGTCGGCGGAATAGACGAGATATATTTCGACGAAGAGCTCGCGTTCAACGCGGCAGGCACCCTGCAGGCAAGATTCAAGGACGACGCCAGCAATCCCTACGCATGGGTGACGAAGCATTATGGCACGGTCCCGCAGACGGCCGACGCCGGTCTGATGGCGGAGTTCGGAACGGACTATCCGTCAACGCGCCGGTTCACAGGTACCGCCTATATATATCTTAAACTACAGTACGACCAGAACATCTATACCCGCGTTCCGCACATAACGGCGAATATCCGGGGGCGGAAGGTTTACGACCCGCGCAACGGCACGACCGCCTACAGCGCGAACGCCGCGCTGGCGATAAACGATTACCTCCAGTTTCCCCGGGGTGGCAAGGGACTGCCGTCGTCGATGGTGAACGCGGACTATATAAAATCGGCCGCCGATGTCTGCGACCAGCAGGTCGAGGAGTTCCAGGGTTCCGGCACGACCATCGCGAAGTTCGAGGCAAACGGTCTGGTCGACACGTCGAAAACGATGTTCCAAAATATTCAGGATCTCCTTACAGCCTGTCGAGGCTGGCTGCCGTTCATCCAGGGGGAGTACCGCCTCATCATAGAAAAGGACGAAGAGCCGGTGTTCGACTTCGACAGCTCGAACGTGATGGAAGGAACCCTCACCGTTAGCGGAGGGTCGAAGGAGGATATGCTCAACCGCGTGAAAGTGAAGTTCTCAAACCGGATAACCGATTCCGGCACAGGCGCGATAAGCTGGCAGCCGGGCCTAGCCGTGGAGGACAGCTCTGTTTTCCGCGCGGATGATAACGGAGTGGTGCTCGAAAGCGAGATCGAGATGCCGTTCGAGATCTCGCCATACCGCGCGCACTACCGGGGCGAAACAGTTCTCAAGCGGAGCCGTCAGCCCCTTGCCGCGTCGTTCGTTGCCAGCCCGGAGGCTATCGTCTGCACGCCTGGTGACGTGGTGACATATACAAAAGATTCGCTTGGCTGGGAGAAAAAGAAGTTCCGCATCCACAAGATGATGCACCCGGCCGACTCGCTCGGCCTGGTCGCGGTCGTGCTGAAGGAGCACGAGCCGACGGTATATGACCACACCGTCCCGGTCGAGATAACCACACCGCCAGACACGACGATCCACAGCATGTTCTCTGTTCCGGCGCCGACCGGTCTGACGCTTCTTGCCGATAATTCGGTACATCAGACCGGGCCTGATGGTACGGTCATTCACCGCATAAAGGCGACATGGACCGCCCCGGCGGACGCGTTCGTGGTCGATTACGATTTTGAATACAAGGTGAGCGGAGGGGCGGAGGACTGGACGCGGACACGGATACCGAAAACGACTGAACACTATATCAAAGGGGTGAAGGGGGAGCAGAATTATGATGTCAGGGTTCGCGCCGTCAACTCGATAGGCGTTGTCTCTCCATACGTCACCAAGACGAACTGGCCAGTAAATAAGAAAACCACCACGCCAAGCGCGCCAAGCAGTTTATCTGCCGCAGCAGTATTTGGCGGAATAAGATTGAAGTGGATTAATCCTACGGAAATAGATTTTAGCTATATCAAAATATATAGGCACACCAGTGATTCCCTTTCTAGCGCGACCATGATTGCAGATGTGCGGGGTAATGTATTTATAGATAAATATGCCAATCCCGGTAACACATATTATTACTGGATTGTCGCTATTAATACAAGCGATTCCGCCAGTGCATTTCATCCTGCGCTTAACGGGGTTACATGTGTAAGTGATGATATACAGAAGAAAATTAAAAGCTACAATGCTGGGCCGGTAACGATCGCATATTCAGCCCCCGGTATGTTGTTAAACCAGATACAACTTCCCGCTGTTCCAACAAAATATGAGTGGCAATGCAAGGTGAAAAACACATCTACCTCAGCGGTAAATTACAATATAGTTATAGAAACACGTTCACTTATCGGTGGCTCATGGACATATTGGGCGGTAAAAACTTATAATTTTACAGTCGCGGCATTAACTGAAGATCATAAATATGGCTATGTGAATAACAGATCCCCTTACATGTGGAACAGTTATCATAATATAAAGGCTTACACAACAACCGTTGGAGCAACATTGGAATTGTCGGAAATATTTTTCGAGGTGTGGGGGGAAGAGATCCCTTTCTAATAATTTTTAGACATTAGCCGCACAGCGTAGTAGTTGCTGTGTTGCAGGTCGGCGATGTCGAGCAAAGTTTTGTCGAACTCGAAATACACAGCCTGACCTTTGGTCGCGCCTTGCACGAGGAAATCAGACGTAGCATGCCATGCAAAAACCGTATCAGGGAACATGTCATATTTGCCAGCCAATGAAAGTAGGCTCTCGGCTGTTGGTAGTGTCCAGTTCGTCCGTCCGCAAAAAGCGATATCGTTGACTGCATTTATATAGAAGGGCATAGTGCAAGTATAAGGAGAATCTCCATCTGGGGGGTAAGTGAAAGTGTTGCGGTAATCTCTTAATCCCCTGTGATCAGTCCCAAGCGTTTTTACTTCCCATATGACATTTAATTCTTTATCTTCTACGCATTGCCACGCTTGGGTGCTGTATTTAGCCGTCTGGTCGGAAAGAGGTTTTCCAGATACATCAAGCTTTACAAATCTTGAGTCTGGGAACTGCTGGTCGTTGACATTCTCTTTCCCGCGTACTGTTATGCTTTTGTAGCGGATGTCTGTTGGGGGCTCACATATCACATCTGTTGTTCCCGGAGCCGCCTGATTATCGTTACCCGACGGGACCCCGCACGACACCAGAAACAGGGAGATTAAAAGAAGCCATTTCATTCAGTTCACCTCGAATGTTCCTTTCTGATTTGTAGTGAAAATATACCATAGAGTAGGCACTACAGGAACTGGAAAAAAGGTCTACTTGTATATATTCTTCACTCTCATCCCTGCACCTCCGGGGGTGGGGGAGGCTCGGCCTTCCTGGTAGTCCTTGCGCTTGCGCGGTTCAGTTTCTTTACCGCATCCATCGCCTTATCCCCGTCTACAAGGTCGCGCTTCAAGACCTCCTGTTTCACGACCGGCGCGATGTCCCCTATCTCTAGCCTCACTTTGGGATTGAGCTTCTTGAGTTCCTTTCTGATCTCTTTCAGCACGGAGTCACCCATGATCGCGGCCGCAATCAGGTATCGGCTCACAGCCTGCCTTTGGGCATGGAACTCTTTTAGAGATGAGTTACCCCGCCCCTCTTTCGAAAGGAGGTAAAGGCTTTCTATATCGTCCGTTTTTCTGTGGTTCATCTCAAGGAGATTGAAGGAGAGCACGATCTCCTTGTCGATAGGCTGGGCGAATTTGATTTTATATATAAGCCATTCGATTCCGTTTGTAAGAGCCACCCACTCGCAACCTTCGTTGGCAGCGTAATCGACCGACTGTTTTGTATGCTTGTCTTTGAGGTCGAGGCCGATGGCTTTTACTTCTATGAGCAGGAGAAGCCTGTTCTTTACCTTGATGGCAAGATCGCAGTACGTTCCCCTGATGGCATATTCGGATGTGATGTCGCTGTATTTGTCGTAGCCGAACAGATCCTCTAGCAGGTCTTTGATGATGGTTACGGTATCAGCTTCGTTTATGTCTCGCTCCTTTGCAGACGCAAGAATAGACTGATAATTTTTTAACTTTTTACTGATACGCTCGACGACCCTTTTCGGAACAGCCATGACAACACACCCTCTCTAACTCTGATTAATTCATCTCCACTTATTCACCTGGTGAACAGGATGACCGCGAGAAGTTGTAATACAACGAACCCGACCAGGTATAGAAGAGCGTCAGCCATGCTCATGAGCCACCTCTTCGCGACCGCTGCCACTGTCAGGATCATCCACGATAAACCCCCTCAAAAAAACTGGTTAACTCCAATATACCGAAAGGGAGAAAAATTGCAAACTTTTTAACCGCCTCCTCTGCTTCCATCTATACCGCATCAGGAAAAACAAATGAACTGTCAGCTTCCTCCGCAAATACATATCCGGGGCGGCTGAATGGGCAACGAGTTTGCCCCTTTTTGCCCTGCTTTTCAGGGGAGAAAATATGCTCCCAGCCAACACCCAGCCAACGAAAAATCACCGAATAAAAGAAAGGGAATCATTGATATATAAGGAGTTAAGGGGATTAAAATGGTCGGGGCGGCAGGATTCGAACCTGCGGCCCCCTGGTCCCAAACCAGGTACGCTAGCCAGACTGCGCTACGCCCCGAACTTAACGAAGCTATTGATACTACCCTTGCCAGCGACCCTAATCAATAACAAAGTGATTGTTAATAGTTTCAGCTCAGCTCTAGTATTTCCTGCCGTCGACGCGTCCTGATATCCTTTTATTCAGCATCCTGATAAGTCCATAAAAGAGGTTGAATTCGCTTTCAGTCATATTGGCCCTTTCAAAAACGTCTCTCATCTTCAGTTCGATAGAGGGCATCTCAAATCCGATCGCCTCTGCTACCGACAAGAATTCCTCTATAAACATCCCGCTTTTCTCTTTTGGAAGATGAATAGTATCGCCCACTCCTTCTCTCGCTGTCTCCCCGGCTTGTGCCATCGCTTCAATTTTTATTTGCAATGCAACCATGCAGACCGATTGAGCGAGATTGACTGATGGGAACTCCGGTTCGACAGGGAGCCGGATAACGCCATTCGCTTTGTCGGTTTCATCCCTTGAGAGCCCGTATTTTTCGGAACCGAAGAGTATAGCTACCCTGTTGGTTTTTGCAGTCGAGACGATTCTCCTCGCCCCTTCAACCAGGCTTAATGCTGTTTCCTGCTTCATGCGGTGGGAAGTGGCGAATGTCAGGTGATATGAGGATATCGCATCGGTTATAGATTCATGGATATCTGCCGATTCAATCATCTCTTCAGTGCCGTGGGCCATCCTGATGGCCGAAATGTGCATGTACTCCGTCGGATTTACCAGATGCAACCGGGTAAATCCCAGGTTCTTCATCAGACGTCCTGCGGAGCCGATATTCCCAGAGTGGCGCGTCCGGTCGAGGATTATCCCGATGTTTCCCAATATCTTCAATATATCTTCCATTAAGATCCCAATACGTTACTACCTGTTATTTCGCCAATATTTGGAAATATAAAAATAATCCCCTTTCTCCTCTGGCGTTCAATAGAATTCTAGCATGAAAGGTTTTCCAGGAATTTATCTTCACGTTCCATTCTGCCGTTCGAAGTGCGCCTACTGCGACTTTTCATCTTTCGCGCAAAAGGAGCCGCTTATGGAACCGTATGCGGACTCGGTTATAAAGGAGATCTCCGCAGCACAAGATTTCACCCCTTCGACGATCTATATAGGGGGAGGTACCCCATCTTTTCTTCCTGCAAATCTACTGGAAAGAATATTCAATTCACTGCAAAAAAAGTACAGCATCGCCCCGGAAATGGAGATCACCCTCGAAATGAATCCGGCAGGCGGGAGCGCAGAGTATCTGAAGGAGTTGCGAAGGCTCGGTATAAACAGGCTGAGCATAGGGGTGCAGAGTTTCAGTAGCGAAAAGTTGAAAAAAATTGGTAGGGATGCCGACCCGTCAGACGCATACACTTCTTTTGATAACGCAAGAAGCGCCGGATTTGAAAATATTTCAGCGGATATCATCTACGGAGCGCCAGGGGAGGGGATGGGGGAAGTCTTGTCCGACATCGAAAAAGTTGTTGAGTTGAATCCCGAACATATTTCCGCCTATCAGCTCACTTATACAGAGGGGACGCCAATCTACGAAGCGAAAAGGAGAGGGGAGATTTCACCAATCGATGAAGAGGGAGAAGCCGATATCTATGGTGAGGTTTCCCGGTTACTGATATCCAAAGGTTACCGGCATTATGAGATATCAAATTACTCGAAGGCCGGGATGGAATCTTTACACAACACCGGATACTGGATGGGGGATGACTACCGCGGATTTGGAAGCTCGGCACACTCCTTTATAGGAGGTGAGAGATTCGAGAATATCGCAAAGCCTGAAACCTATATTGAAACGGTATCAAGGGGAGGGAACCCCTCAAAAAAGATAATTGAAGACGATAAGGAGAGATTCGCGAACTATCTTCTGATGAGGTTAAGGCTCATAGGGGATGAGATCACCTTTCGGGAAATTGATACCAGTTTCGGCGGAAGTTTTCGGGAAAAATTCAAAATCCCCCTTCATCTCTTGGAAAATCAAGGGCTTATACTAGTGTCTCAAACCGGATTTCAGCTGACAGAAAAAGGTCTGTTTTTGTTAAACTTTATCTTGTTGGAGTTCATAAAAGTGTTATAAAATGCACTCCGAACATGGGAGAAAATAACAAATGACTGATCCGCGTCTAAAAGTTTTTAAACATATATCCGATATCGTCGGTTCTGTAATAGATATTGATAATCTTTTCGACGTTATTCTGGTTACCGCTACCAAGATAATGAATGCCAAAGCGAGCTCATTACTCCTCAAGGATGAGCTGACCGGCAAGCTCTTTTTCCACATCGCCACAGGTGACAAGAAGGATGAGGTTCGCAGGTATGAGCTTGAAAAAGGGGAAGGTCTCGCAGGGTGGGTAGCCGAGAACGGACAGCCGATACTTGTACCTAATGTAAAAGAGGATCCACGCTGGAGCAGCAAAATTGCGGAGGAGACCAGTTTTGAAACCAACTCCATAGCATGCTCCCCGATGAAGGTCGATAACAGGATACTAGGCGTTATCGAGATCATCGACCATGAGGATGGAAGCGTGCTTGATAGCAACGATCTGGAAATGCTGAACGCCTTCAGCGAACTCTCCGCCGCCCTTATATTGAAGGCGAGGGTCTATTCATCCGTAAAAAGTCAGGCTACCCGTTTGAAAAAGGAGCTCGACCAGAAATTTACAATAATCGGCGACAGCCCAATTATGAAGAAAGTCATGTCCGACTGTGCGAAGGTGGCGCATTCAAAGGCAACTGTGATGGTTACCGGTAACAGCGGAACAGGGAAGGAACTGATAGCAAGGTATATTCATGACTCGAGCCCCCGGAGCGAAAATCCGTTCATTGCCGTAAACTGCGCCGCGCTTGTTGAGACACTCCTCGAAAGCGAGCTTTTCGGCCATGAGAAAGGATCCTTCACCGGAGCGGACTCGAAAAAGGCCGGCCTTTTCGAAGCGGCGAACGGCGGGACTATATTCCTTGATGAAATAGGCGAAACGTCGCCGAACATGCAGATAAAACTTCTTCGTGTATTGCAGGAGGGGGCGTTCAACCGCGTTGGAGGGCTGGCGACGATAAATGTCGATGTGCGCGTCATTGCGGCAACGAACCGCGACCTTGAGGAAGAGGTCAAAGCGGGAAAATTCCGTGAGGATCTTTACTACCGCCTTAATGTCGTGCGGGTGAAGATGCCGGATCTAAAGGAGCGTAAGGACGATATACCGCTCCTTGTTTCACACTTTATCCAGAAGTTCCGCAAGAACTCAAAATACGAAGCTGAAGGGATTTCAACCGATGCGATGGAAGTGCTGAAGAAATATCATTGGCCTGGCAACGTAAGGCAACTTGAGAATGTGGTAGAACGCGCTCTCATAATGGGGAGCGGGAAAGAGATAAAACCTGCCGACCTTCCGTTTGAGATATTCGAACAGGGTGAAGGGAAGGTAGAGGTCGGCATTTCTCTAAAGGATGCCCAGGACAATTTCAAGCGTGAGTTCATAAGGCGTACGCTCGACAGCACCGGCGGAAGCAAGACGAAGGCGGCGCAGTTGCTCGACATACAGCGCACCTACCTCTCGCGCCTCATCAAGGAACTCGGCATCGAATAACCTTGCTAGCATACCCGCCTATCTCTTATCCCCGTATGATCTTCCTGTAACAGGCATTTCCCTGCTTTGGGCTTCATCCTTGAATAGCAAGAAGTAGTGGGAGAGGGTAGCAAAAGAGAGTTAAACGGTTCTCCGTTTTACACTGCCGCTTCCGGTTTCGAGCTCCGATCTCATCTTCTCGAAACCTTCGCGCCCCATCATGGCGTATGTATATTTTTTTCCGAATTCCACTCCGGGCTGGTCGAACGGGTCGATGCCGTAAAGCCCACCGGCGTATGCTGTCGCCGCTTCGAGCATGAACATAAGCTGTCCAAGGGTATGAGCATTCAATTCCGGTAACTTTATTGTCATGCTGGGGCGGTTGTGAGTAGTCAGGGCGTATTCGGTCCCTTCCATCTCCGTTTTGATAAGTTTGTTGAGGCTCTTTCCGGCTAGATATTTCAGAGGCGCCTTATCTTCGAACACTTCAGGTATGACGACCTCTTTTGAAAAATTTTCAATCTCAAGGAATACGAACATCTTGTCGTTCGGCCCTTCTACATAAAGCTGCACCTGCGAGTGCTGGTCGGTCACTCCGAGCGCCTTTATCGGCGTCTGTCCGGTATTGACCTGCTTTCCCTGAAGGTCTTTCGCTTTGCCGAGGCTTTCGGCCCAGAGTTGCCGGAACCAATCGGCAACGCCGTACAGTTTAGTGGAATAGGGCATCATGACGGTTGATGATTTACCTTTCCTTACATCGGCGAGGTAGTGGAGTGCGCCTAAAATGTACGCCGGATTTTCGTTGAACTTTTCGGAAGAGCATCGCTCCGCCATCCGTGAGGCCCCATCAAGGAGGAGGTTGATATCGATCCCGGCGCAAGCGAGCGGGAGGAGGCCGACCGGAGTGAATACTGAGAAGCGACCCCCAACGTTTGCCGGTATCTCGAACGACTCCAGCCCGAATTCGTCCACTATCTCGCGCAGTATCCCGTTCTTCGCGTCGGTAGTGATCACCACCCTTTTTTTCCACTTCCCTTTCAGCTTTGATCTCAAAAGATCGAAAACCACCATGAATTGGCTCATCGTCTCGGCAGTCGTCCCCGACTTTGATATTACGTTGTATATTGTCTTCTTCGGATCGGCGATGGAGAGGACTTCATCGAACCAGTCTGGATCAATATTGTCGGCAACGAAGAGCCGCGGAAAACCTTTTCTTTTGTTTCGCGCAAGGAGATTATAGAAGGATGGATTTAGAGCGGATTGAACCGCTGACGCGCCTAGAGCAGAGCCCCCTATGCCGAGAACGACCAGGTTTTCGTACTTCTCCCGTATTTTCCGCGCGAATTTTATGAGAGGAGCAGTGTCGTTTGATGCAAGGTCGAAGAACCCAATTGTGCCGTTCGTGCGCAGCTCATTCAAACGAGAGTGTACTGCGGGGGTTTTTGCGACAGCTTCTGTAATTTCCTTTTCAGATATGCCATGTTCGCCACCAATTGCCTTTTCCAGCATATTGGTATAGTCGACAAGGATATCCCTTGAATTGATCATGGCTTATCTTACCCATCCTGTTTGGCAAATGGGAGTAAAAAGAAGCGCGTGGTATCCTCGGTTTTTCTTGAAAATCAAGTTTGACCAAACTATAATGAGCGGAAACCCGGTAAATGATTTACGATGTCTTTTTCAGGTTATTTCAAAATTGGCTTGCCGCGCAATTAGAGTTTAGAGTTAATTATCAGGCGATATACTCCTTCAACCGGATAAGAGAGAACAGGTTATAAACAGATGCCCCCTCAAGAGACGATAACTGAAACAAGCCTCCCGGCGAACGAAACCATACATCTGTTGCTGGTGGACGACGACCACGACATACTTTCCACCCAGGCTGAATATTTCAGAATGCACGGGATAAATGTTTCAACCGCGTCCACGGCAGTTGAGGCGCTCAAATCCAATGAAAAGGGGAGCTACGATGTAATCATTACCGACATGGTGATGCCGGGTATGGACGGGCTGGAACTCCTAAAAAAGCTGAACGCCACCAACGCAAAGGCGGAAGTCATCATATTTACAGGCTTTGGTACTGTCGAATCGGCGATCGAGGCAATTAGGGAAGGGGCATACAGCTACCTCCTGAAGCCTTTAAAGGTCGACAGGCTTCTCCTGGAAGTTCAGAAAGCGGCAAGAACAAGCAAGCTGAGGTCGGAAAATTTCATTTTAAAGCACTCCGATGTATACAAGGATCCCACATTTTATGAATTCAAAAGTTCTCGAATGGGAGTGGCCCTGGAGCAGCTGAAGATTGCCGCATCAAGCGAATCGGCAATTCTGCTTCTTGGTGAAAGCGGCGTGGGGAAGGAAGTAGCCGCTAACTTCATTCACAAAGCCAGCAAAAGGAGTGCAAATACCTTCATAAAGGTACATTGCGCGTCACTTTCACCCGGTGTGCTTGAGAGCGAGCTGTTCGGCCACGAGAAAGGCTCCTTTACAGGGGCGGTGGCGGAAAGAAAGGGGCGTTTTGAGCTTGCAAACGGAGGGACAATATTTCTCGACGAGATCAGCACGATCTCAATGGAAATACAGATAAAGCTGTTGCGCGTACTTCAGGAAAAACAGGTGGAACGGGTTGGCGGTTCGAAAACCATTAATGTCGATTTCCGCCTTATTACAGCATCAAACCAAAATCTTCAGATGCTCGTTAAGGAAGGGAAGTTCAGGGACGACCTGTATTACAGAATAGGGGTGATACCGGTAGACGTTCCACCATTGCGGGAGATGAAAGACGATATCCCAAGTCTGGCGGCCTTTTTTATGCGGAAGTTCTGCAACGTAACCGGGAAGATGCCGCTTGATATTTCCGCACAGGCCTTAAACGATCTGGCGAACTATTCGTGGCCCGGGAACATAAGGGAACTGCAGAATGTGATCGAGCGGGCGGTAGTTCTCGACAGGGATGGCATTATTGAACATAACGATCTGCCGTTGGAGATCACCCGTCTAGGGGGTAATGGCAATGCGGTTTTAAACGGCGACCATAAATTAAAGGACGTTATGGGAAACTTCGAGAAGGAATACATCGCTCAGGTTCTTTCCTCAAACGGATACAACGTAACGAAGACGGCCAAACTCCTGGATATTTCAAGAAGGAACCTTCAGCAGAAGATCAGCAGGTATAATCTGAAGATGAAATGATCCTACAGTTTGGATGTTTGATCACCAAACAGGTAAGAGTTATTATGTTTTTTCTGCGCTTCACGAAAGAAGCGTAGCGAGGTCGGCTTCAAATTTCTCTACGCTGAAATGGTTGCCGTCAATATATTTCCCCTTGTATTCAAGGGTTGGTACAACCCTCTTTCCCCTTGCCGCAACCACGATATCCACTGCTTCGGGGTTCTCCTCAATATCGACTTCCTCAAATTCAATACCCTTGTTCTCAAGGAACCTTTTGGCCTTATGACAGTCCGGGCACCATCCAGTTGTGAATATCTTCAGCTTGTCCATCCCTTGATTATATATCCTCTTTACCCGCTATCCATAGCGTAAATGTAAAGTATTAATTTTAAAGGCATAATTATTTGTTTTCGTCGATGTTCTTTTGATAGAATGCGTCTATGAGTACATATTTCCTCGATTTTGAAGCAAAGATTGCCGAGTTGGAGAAGAAGCTGGAAGAGCTTCGCTCACTCGGCAAGGAAAAGAAGGCCGATTTTTCCGACGAGATCAAAAAGATGCACAAAAAGATAAACCAGATGCGTGAGGAGACGTTCACGAACCTGACGCGGTGGCAAAGAACGCTCCTCGCAAGACATCCCGACCGTCCATATGCCTACGACTACATTAGAGAGATGACAACAGGTTTTGTGGAGCTTCACGGCGACAGGTATTTTGGCGACGGACCTTCGATTGTAGGGGGCTTCGCCACGATGGACGACAAGCCGGTGATGATCATTGGTCAGCAAAAGGGCCGGGATACCAAGGAAAAGATGTACAGGAATTTTGGTATGGCTCACCCCGAGGGTTACAGGAAAAGCCTCAGGCTCATGAAGCTCGCCGAAAAATTCAAGACACCGATTATCACTCTCATCGATACCGCAGGTGCCTATCCCGGGATCGGGGCGGAAGAGCGGGGGCAGGCGGAGGCGATCGCGAGAAATCTCCTTGAAATGGCATCGCTGAAAGTTCCGGTTATATGCGTTGTAACCGGCGAAGGGGGGAGCGGCGGAGCGCTGGCTATCGGCGTTGGCAACCGCGTGCTGATGATGGAATATTCTGTTTACTCCGTCATATCCCCTGAAGGGTGCGCGGCCATATTATGGAAAGATCAGGCGAAAATAGCCGAAGCCGCCGAGGCGCTTGCCCTAACAGCAAATGATTTGCTCCAGCAGGGGATAATAGACGAAGTTGTTCAGGAGCCTATCGGCGGAGCACATAGGGACCCTGCAGTTGCCGCACATACCCTAAGAAGGGTCCTAAGGCGCCATTTGGCTGAACTCTCCGAACTTCCGGTTAGAAAATTGGTCGACCAGAGAAGGGAAAAATTTCGACGGATTGGTACTTTCACGGAGTAATTGCGCTTTACCATTTCCTTCTTCTCCATATTGCCTTCATTATATATAACCGTAAGTTTCCAGCTGGAACATGCCGAATTTCCATTAAGCAGACGGCATGATGAATCAGTCAGGTGGTTCGGATGTCTGTAAACGCCATATAAAGTCTCTGCAGAAACTCAAAAATAGAAAAACTGTCTTGACATGACACAGTTTTTCCTCTAATTTCTCTCAAAGGGTATTAGTTTATTTAAACTATAGGTCAGGTTATCTAGGGGATTTTAGGGGAGATTGTATGATTTTATTATTTCCAAACAGTTCACTATCGTTCAGGCAGAACCCCCTCGTCGTTCAGCCAGGACAGATTTTGGCAGATTTCAAATGATGGCGAGTAATAGTGGTAGGGGTTCTATGAAAAAATCAAATGTGTTCTACAGGTTCTTGACGTTGGCTATTGCCTGCATGTTTCTTTCAATTGCCGGCACGGCTGATGCGCGCGAATATATCGGACCGGAGCCTTGCAAAGGGTGCCATGCCGATTATTATGAAGCGTTCGCAAAAACAAAAATGGGGAGGCTTTTCATAAACAATCCCCAGGATGAGCTCCAGGCGAGGGTGTGTGAAACATGCCACGGCCCCGGCAGCGACCACGTTGCGTCATGGGAAGAGGTTGACGAGCTTGACCTTACAACAATAATTTCATTTAAAAAACATTCACTTAATTCAGTAGCAGAGAGAAACGAGATGTGTCTACACTGCCACGAGGGTGATTACAACAGAACGTCATGGGTGGGAAGCACTCACGAGAGCCAGAATGTATCTTGTGCAGACTGTCACAGGGTCATGAACAAGATCTCGGACGATAAGTCACTTATCAAGGAAAGGCAGATGGATGTCTGCTTCCAGTGCCACCAGCAGAAAAAGGCTCAGCTTCAGAGAAATTCCCATATGCCCATAAGGGAAGGGAAGCTCGTTTGCGCGGATTGTCATAACCCGCACGGCGGACAGGGTCCTACGCTCCTCAAGGAAGCAAACGTGAACAACACCTGCTACCAGTGCCATCAGGAGAAGCGCGGTCCTCTGGTTTGGGAGCACGCTCCAGTTAGGGAAAATTGTGCGAACTGCCACGAGCCGCACGGTTCAAACTACCCGAACCTCCTTAAGGTAAAATCGAATTTCCTTTGCCAATCGTGTCACGCTTCGGCTCTTCACGCCAGCGAACTCTATGACGGTAGCAGGTTGGCCGATGGAACGGCTCCATCAGGCAGGATCATCGGAAAATTCTGCACTAGCTGCCATTCCAAAATTCACGGTTCAAACCACCCCTCCGGGGCAAGGTTCCAAAGGTAAAGGGGGGCGGACATGTATAAAGGGAATGAGAAAAATATGATTCTGGAAGTTTCAAAGAGATTTATAGTTCTGTTCTTCTTCCTGTTCGCGATAGCGGCCCTCCCGGCTGTATCGATGGCACAGGAAGAAGATGCCGCAGAGGAAGAGGTAGTGGCAGATGAAGAAGCCGATGCCGAAGAAGATACTGAGGAAGAAGCAGACGCCGAGGAAGAAGATGAATACGACCTTGAGCCGGTACTAGATATCCATGTGATGGCCGGCGGCGACCTGGTATCGATAGACGCACCCTCTTACAAGTTCGGCGAATACAACGGCGTTACCGAAGAGGGATTTCATCCAAACGCGGAATTCAAACTGATAAAGGAAAACAGGGGCTTTTACATAGACCTCAGGGGGAAGGACCTCCTTCTGCATAACAGGCGGGTATACCTCGAACTGGGTCAGGCCTGGAAGTACAGCTTTTTCGTGCGCTATGACCAGACTCCTCACATGATCTCCAACAACAGCAAGACGTTTCATGCAGGGGAAGGGACGAATGCGTTGACTCTTCCGGCTTCATATACAAGGGGGACCGACCCCTCGGACGTAGCGACCGCGTTGGCGGGATCAATTGCGGACGCGAATCTGGAGCTTGGCAGGGACGACATGCAGTACGGCTTCAGCGTTCCCTGGAAAAAACTGAGGCTCGATTTTACCGCTAGGTCTGAAACCAAGAAGGGTACACAGTCACTCGGTTCCGTTGTCGGTAGCTGGGCTCCCGACAGAAGGGGCATAGACCTCCCGATGCCTATCGATTACAAAACAGATGAAATGACCACGACTATCGGCTACCAGAGCAAAATGGCAAACGTAAGGGTCAGCATGTTCTCGTCGAACTTCACGAATAACAACACGACGCTTACATGGGATAACCCTTTCAGTGTCGGACCTGATACGGCGGTAACAGCGCTTGATCCGAACAATACCGCCACGAGGACGAACATCTCGGCCGGGTTGAGGCTTCCAGGAACTACAAGGGTTTCGCTTATTTATGAAACAGGGGTAATGAAGCAGGATGAAACCCTTCTTCCATACTCGAACAACTCGGACCAGACCGATATAACAGCGGCGCTTCCGAGGTCCACGGCAGAAGCTGAGATCGATACCACGACGATGATCCTGAGCGCTTCGACAAGGCCGATTACCCCTCTTACACTGGCGCTTCGCTACAAGTCTTACACCACTGAGAACAAGACCACCAAGAGCCTTTTCCAGTATGTAAGGAACGACGGAACCGACCAGGCATCTGTAACTGACAGCTGGGCGCTGTACAACCTTCCTTATGACTACACCCAGAGCAAGATGGACATGGATGTTACCTACAACATCTTCAGCAGGACTAACCTAAAGCTCTCATACATCACCGATGGAATGGAGAGGACGAACAGGGAGATCAAGAAGACAACTGAAACCACTTTGAAGGCAGGTCTCAATTCCCAGTTCGGTACTAACGATTTCCTGAGGCTGAACTACGCATCTTCCAGCAGGAAAGCCGACGACGCCTACAACACGGCGAATGTCTACAACGCGGTTCACACGTCACAGTACATCGCGACACAGTCCGATTACTTCGACAACAACCCGCTCATGAGGAAATTCGACATTGCCGACAGGGACAGGACGAAGTACGGCGCGAAGGTTATCCTCAATCCGATAGAGATCGCAACGGTCGGATTCTTCTATAACTTCTGGGCGGACGACTACGCCAGCTCGGAACTCGGCCTGAAGAGCACCGAGAACCAGCAGTACTCGGTCGACTTCGCTGTACTCCCAACGGAGGAGATAACCCTTACCGCGTTCTACTCCACAGAGGAGAACAAGGCGGCACAGGCTAGCAGGTACATACTTGATGCCCTGAAAGGTGCGCAGTACAACGATGTAACGAGGGACTGGAACGCGAACCATTACGACCTCGTTCCGACGCTCGGGTTTGGCGCCCGCATGAAGCTTATGGGCGAAAAGCTGGAGCTTGATTTCAACTACACTACGACGACTTCGACTACCTCGATCCAGATCGGGGCAGGCTCGGAGCACATGGTGCCGACACAGCTCCCGGACCTGACAACGAGCCTCACCTCATACGAACTTGTTGCGAAATACGGCTTGACCGATTCGCTTTCCCTCGGTGTTGGATACAAGAACGAGGAATTCAAGTCGGAGGATTGGGCGACCAAGGGGATAGACCCGCTTTCGGGTATCATGCCTCAGGTATTGACAATGACGGGTTCAACGCCTGATTATCAGGGGAGCCTAATTCTGTTGACCGTTAACTATGCGAGCTTTTAACCATGAAAAATATATTTAATGCAGAGGCGGGTGTAAAACCCGTCCATAAAAAAGAAGAGGTAACATTGCGAAATAAAACTGTCTACCGATTTTTGTCCTGTTTGTTCGCGCTTTCGCTTGCGGTTACATATACGGGCTGTTCGCTCGGCGAGGACGACCTCGCAACAGGCGGAAACACTAATGTGGCTGCAGGTACCAATGCGGACGGTTCTGTAACTGCGACAGATTATGTAGTCACCGCGAGCGCTACAGAGACAAGCGTGGCCCCTGAGGGAACAGTCACCCTGAGCGCCTCTATTTCACCATCTGCTACAGGCGTTACATATTCCTGGGAGCAGATCGGGAGCAGTATCTCCACTATCACAAATGGTACAACCGCAAACGCGACTGCGACCCTTGTGGCGGCCAACGACGCGACATACATGGCCCACCTCGCCAGCAAGGTATTTGATACCGGCGCGGCAAAAGACGGCAACCTCCAGTCGGACAGGACCGGAGTTGTTCCGGTGAACAATGCATCAAAATCGGCAACCTTCAGGGTTACCGCCACGGTTGGTACGGATACCTACTCCTCAGTTGTGAACGTGCCGATCACATACACCGGTCTTACGAAACCGGAAGTATCCACCGGCTTGATGACGGTTCCGCTTGGCCTTCCTGTAGTGCTCCACGCCAAGACCCAGGCAACCGCTTACAGCTGGTCCATTACTCCACCGGCCGGGTCGACGACGGCGACATTGTCCGCGACCGACAAACAAGACACGACATTCACGCCCGATGTCGTCGGTATTTATACGGTAACAGCCCCGGATGCAACAACTTTTAAAGTTTACGGGAGTGATTTCAGCAGAGGATTCATCGGAGGCTGGTACAAGGCTCTATCTTCACAGGGTATAAAGATCACTGATGTTGTTACAGCCACATCGGGCAAGGCTACCTTGAGCTACAAAAAGAAAACCCAAGAGCTTACCTACACCGCCCCGGGAGACACCGCGGCAGGCACGGCAGTTTCAGTTGCCGCAGACGGCACTTATACCGTCAGGTCTGGTGGCACCGACGGCACAGACAGTACGACCGAATATATTTCGGTAACCGTAGCAACCAGCGATACCGTCGTTCTTCCAACATACGATCTGCTCGATGTGATCACGATTAATCCTGATGGAACCTGGTACGATAACGACGGCGCTCCTGATGCTACTTGTGAAGGTTGCCATGGCGTTTCGTCTGCTGGGGTTAATGGAGCAATTTGGAAAAATACAGGTCATTCAAGGACACTTGAACAACTGATGGAAACTCCTAGCAAAATAACCGGGGAGTGCCTCTCATGTCACACCCTCGGCTACAACACCACTGCGGCAAACAACGGATTTGACGATACGGCCGGAACAACCGACATTGCGACGATAGCAGACTGGGATACCTTGAAAACCGACAATACTGCCATTGCGAAGCAGGGGGGCGTTCAGTGCGAGAATTGCCATGGACCATCTCCAAATCAAGATGCCGCTATGTATTCAATGAGCGAGAAGAGCAACGGCCTCAACATCTGGCGCGTAAGCTACTCGGCTGACCTCTGCGGAAACTGCCACTCAGAGCCGAACGGCGGAAGGGTTCAGCAGTGGAAGAGGAGCAGGCACGCAAAATACACGAATGCGGTAGCCGCCGCGGTCGAGAATGCTGGAAATTCCGGCGCAGATGCTGCGGACTGCGCGAGGTGCCATACCTCTCAGGGTTACCTGAAGTGGCTTAAGCAGAATACGAATGCGACAACAGGCGCGATTGCTACCTTGGATAACAATATCTTGGGAGTAGATGGCGTGACGGCCGCAACGGTGACCGAACTGACGAATTACGGCATTACGGAGGCTGGAGCGCATCCACAGACTTGTCAGACATGTCACAATCCTCACGACCCGGGCTTCAAGACAGGTCTTGGCACACACAATGTTAAAACGAGGATCATGGACAACTCGCCGATCCTTCCTGCGGGTTACTCCGTTTCGGATTTCGGATACGGCGCGCTCTGCGTAACATGCCACAACACCGCGCACGGTCAGCATGATGATAGCGCTACATCAAACGACTTCGCGGCGCCTCACCATGGCGCGCAAGGCGATATCTATGTCGGCAAGAACGCATTCTTCGTGACGACTGGAACGACCGCTGCTCATGCCAATACGACAATGTTCCCGGATACATGCGCGGTCTGCCATATGGAGATGACAGGCGCCCCGGACGATCTGAAGGCATCGGCTACCTCCACCTCGACTACGGCAAGCACGAACCACAAGTTCGTGGCAAGCAAGAGGATATGCACCTCGCACCATGTCCATACGGCAAATCCGTATGAAAATCTAGTGGACGATACTAAAACGAAGCTGACTACGCTGTCATCGTCACTTGGAAGCAAGGTGAAAACCGCGATGGGTTCGGCATCGACCATAACCGACTACTACGATTCGACAGCAGGCACATGTACGGCGGCAACCGGCACGCCGGTAACGCTTACTGCGGCTGTTGATGCGGCTGTACCGGTAAGGGTTGGAGAGAAGCAGGGCTACAAACTTACAGTAGGCGCGAACACCTACTGCAGCAAGCTTGAGGACATTAAGGTCAGCGGCACCGCGATATACACGGCAGACAACGACGTCGTGAAGGCGGGGTGGAACTACTTCCTTGTAGGGACTGCGAACGCGGACGGCGAGTACTACCAGGGTGTGCATAACCCCGGTTTCGTGAGAAATGTGCTGGATGCTTCGATAGCAAAATTGAAGTAGCTTTAGTTTAGTTAAGACGCAAAAGGATTTGGCAGCATGTTAGACAGCACGATTTGCGTTGCAGGTCATTCAAATGTGGCCAGGCTCATCAAGAGCCTGGCCATTCTTTCCCTTCTCGTTTCCACAGGCTGTAATAAGGTGGAGAGACCGGCCTCGATACCCGATGGCAAGGTTGTCGCAACAGTAAACGGCGCTTCGATAATCGCTGAGGAGATTGGCGGGTTTCACCAGGATGCCAAGAGCGGTTCCGTACAAAAGCAGGTAGAAAAGCTGGTTGAGGAGGAGCTTCTCGCGCAAAAGGCTGTAAGACTAGGCCTTGACAAGGATCCGGGATACTTGAAAAAGCTGCGCATGATCGAGGTGAACAACAAGGTCTTCAAAAGGGCCGAGCTTGCGTCGCTGGCAATTCAGTCGGAATCATCGAAAATTTCTGTCACACCTGAAGAGATGAAGAAATACTATGACGAAAACTCCGCAATGTTCAGGAATGAACTCCATATAGGGAGGCTGGTTTTCGTGGACGAGAAAATGGCCGGAGGCGCTCATGCAAAACTGAAAGCGGGGGCATCTTTTGAGGAGATGGCGGAAACGAACAGCAAACATATGGCAATGGCCGGGCATGGCCAGAAGCAGATATGGGATATGGGTTTTCTCGACTGGAAGAAGATTCCGGAAAAATGGCGCGGTGAATTTTTTACCCTGGAAGCAGGGGGGATCAGCTCCGTGATGCCGGCAGGAACATCATGGCAGATAATCAAGGTCATTGAAAAAAGGGAGAACCCGATCTCCGATTTCGCGAATCTTAAAGGGGAGATCGAAAATCTTATCAGGGAAAAGAAAGAGAAGGCGCTGTACAATGCCCTTGTAGAAGAGCTGAAAAAGGGAGCCAAAATATCCATAAAATAGCAGTGCGAAAAGAAATTCCCGGAGCGCAGATTTCCAGGAAAATATCTCTTCTGGAAATCTCTCTTTGTCCGCTAACTTGTTGAATAGTATGTGGTTGCCCGCCAATTACGATAGCGTGATATCAACTCCCCGGCTCTGGCAATTCTGTTAGGGCATTCTCCTCGGCACAGCCAAAAAAAACTTTTGACAAAATAATCGGGTTCTTGTAAGATTTCGGAACGGTTTAGTAGTAGTTTAAAAACGCCGAATTTAAAGGGGGAGTTGGATACGATGGGTTTCGAAATCCTCAATATCTCATCCAACTGGCGCTTTATTTGGCAATTACAGTTAATGGTCAAAAAAAATAACTACTGAAAGGGGGGTGGTTCAGGAAATATTCAGTTGATGTAAATCAGGCATCACGATTAAGGCATAATTAGTTCACATAAAAATTTGTAAAAAAAGGGGATTTAACATAATGAAGAAATTTTTTCTTTTTGCTCTCATGCTGGGGCTGACTGTCAGCCTGACAGCTTGCGGCTCAGACGGCGCGGATGGTGCTGCTGGCCTTAAAGGCGACACCGGGGACACCGGCGACACCGGTCCTACCGGTCCTACGGGTCCTGGCGCTGGTCTTTACGACTTCAAAAAAGACGTACTTCCGCTCTTCACGACTGCCGGGTCTTTCTACTCTGGAAGCCAGGCATGTAACGGAGCATCTTGCCATGACGGCACTGCCCATGAATTTGATATGAGCTCGTACAACAGCCTTATCGCCGGCGCCGACGGCAAATTTGTTTCCGTCCTGGGCCAGAAGGATTCAGGAGGCTCCTACGGCGGAGACGGCTCCGCGCAGCACCCGTCCTTGAACGGCGTAAATTGGGACAAAAGCAAAATGAAGGAGCGTCTCAGGAACAACAGAATGCCGCCGGGCTGGGCGTTTGGTGGTAACGACGAAACGAACCGCGATACCCTAGAGATTAAAGCACTTGAGTTATGGGTGAAAGGCGGCGCGCTTGAGACTGAAGTAGCGAATACTACCATCGGATGGGATACGCCTCTTGCTTCGATTAAAAAGGATAATGCTGACGGCACATACGGCATTACAGCCACACATACAGTCGCGCAGACTTGGCAGTTAACTACCGGCACACCAACTATCGAGAGCCTCTTCACGGCTGCCGGCGCTTTCTTCTCGGGAAGCCAGGCATGTAACGCATCATCTTGCCATGACGGCACTGCTCATGAATTGGATCTGTCCACGTATGCCGGCCTCATAGCAGGCGCGGACGGCAAGGGGGTTTCCATCCTTGGCCAGAAAGACACCATAGCAGCATATGGTTATTATGGCAATGCTGGATCGGCCACTACCCCGACAGCGCCTGGCACGGGTCTCGCGACAGACACAAACTGGAGCAAATCGAAGATCAGGGAGCGCCTCAGGAACAACAGAATGCCGCCGAACTGGACGTTTGGTGGTAACGACGAATCGAACCGCGACACCCCAGAGATCAACCTCATAGGGGCATGGATTAAAGCGGGCGCATTGGAGAATGTTCCGTTCCTTTGTTCGGGAACTTGTCCTGATCCTAAGTAACGGTTTACTTGCTGGAAGTTCATAAAACTTCCTTTGGCGCGGGTTCTTTAACCCGCGCCAAGGGAGGGTTTCAAACCCTCCCCTACCGGGTAAATCCGGCCCCCTCCCTGAAAAAGGGGGGGGGCTTTTTTTTTAACCTTACAGGAACCAAAATATTTTACGGGTGGCAGGCGGTATAGAATGGACAAAAAAAATATAATCACTGCGTTTATCGCGTTGGCCTTGGGTTTATCAGGGGGATACCTTCTCAGAGGCGAAGGCTCCGGAATATCAAGCCGCGATGCGGCTCGGAATTCCGGCGCAGGCATGGCAGAAAAGGTAATACAGGAACCTCAAAAACCCGCGGTATCCTCCCTTCCAAAACGGGTGGCAAACGGCGTGAACATATCGGATAACTACGGCAGTTCCATAGCTCCGGCAATAGCGATAGACAAATCTGGCAATACATACGCCGGATGGGTGGAAACATCCATCGCTAAAAGCGAAATCACCATAAAAAAGAAAAAACCGGGTTCGGACTTGTGGGAACCCGTGAATACGGAAGGGCTTTACGGCGGAAGGATCATGTCGCTGGCGATGGCCGCCGATTCAAAAGGGGCGGTTCATATCGCCTTCAGGGGGAAACCGGAGGGGGAGGAAGAGGGCTACTACGCCTATTACGCGAAACTGGATGAAAGCGGGTGGTCCCGGCCGAAGAACCTCTCGGAAGGGCTCGACAACGTCTATCCTCCTACGCTTGTGCTGGACGGTGATGAAAACATCCATGTTGCGTGGAACGTCTATTTTGGCCATAACGCGGCGATCTATTATCTCCTGAACGAAGGGGGGAAATGGGGGAAACGCGAGCCCCTCTCGAAGAAAAATAATGCGAGCGATTGGCTCCCTTCGCTGTTCGTCGACAAAAACAGAGTGGTTCATATAGTTTACCACCATTCCGCCACAGAGCAAGGGATCGAATACAGGCATAAGGGGAAAGACGGGAAATGGAGCGAACCGGTCAATATCGCCGCCGGAACGAAATTCACCGCGCTTGGCCGGGTTGTAATGGACGGGAAAGGCGTTCTTCACGCTTTCTTTCTCTCGAATACCGGCAATGGGGAAGATATTTTTTACACTTCCAGGGAAAACGGCAAATGGACGGAGGCGGCCGCCATCACATCTACGGGTAAAAGATCAAATGTTGAAAAAGTTCTTCTGGACTCAAAGGGGCGGTTGCACCTGTTCTGGAACGAAATGAGCGGGGTTGACAACTACGATATCTATTACATTAGCGGCGAAAATGGAAAATGGTCGGATGTAGTTAAACTTGTCGAGACGGAAGCGAATTCCCTCGGCTACGAGATAGCGCTGACCGACAGCGATAAAATAGGGCTTGTCTGGCAGGAGGGAACAAGAAATGACTCTGACATCTTTTATGCTGAAATCGGGAACGGCGGGAATTGAAAAAATGAGAAATCAAATTATATTGGCGATGCTGACCCTCACACTCTCCCTTTTTTCCTGTGGAGTCAACGACAACAGGAACAAAACGGACGTGACGACAGATACAAATACCGATACAGGTACAGGAACCGATACAGGTACACAGACAGATACAAACAGCGACACGCCGGAAAAATGTAACGAGGACAATTCCGCGGTCATGGAAGGGACTCACCCGCATGTGAATTTCAAATGGAAGTTTGAAACAGGGCTGTGGAAAATAAATTATCCCCCAATCGTGATGGGGAACCAGGTTTTTGCGGTTTCCGAAAACAATACGCTGTATGCACTGGACAGGACGACAGGGAGCCTGAACTGGTCGTTTCAAGTTCCGGGTACTATCACAAAGGAACCCGACTTCCCGAAAAGCCTGATAGTCAATCCGACTGACGGTATTTTGTATATAGCGGGCCCGGTATACAAATATTACGCGCTAAATGCGGCGGACGGCTCGATCCGTTGGGAAAAATCGCTGACCACAGGCTTGCAGTACAAAGTTCGCATGCCACTTCTCAAGGACGGAACACTCTATATCCCGGAGGCGTATTCATGGATATTACGGGATAGAAAAGCGGTTCTCCACGCCGTGGACGCCGTAACCGGCGTGACAAAATGGACTTATACATCAGATAACTACTGGCTGGGTACTCCCAGTATAGAAGGGGCGAAATTGTATCTTGCCGGTATTTGGGACGGGCCGCCGAACGAAGATAACGAAGGGCATAAATTGTGGGCATATGGGCTGGATCTGGCCTCCTGCCAGGTGGGGAACTGCATCGTCGACTGGACGTTTCACTCTGGCGATGGGCGGGTGAAAACGCTTTATTCCAATGGCGGTATTACAAGCTACCTCGGCTATGAGGATTACGTCGTCGGCATACGCCAAACTGACGGGGTGGAAGCATGGAGGTTTTACACAGGCAACTGGTCGCATGAATTCGCCGGCGCGGGAGATGAAATTTATGTCGGCTCGGCAAACAACAGGGTCTACAGGATAGACAACCAGACCGGAGTGAAAGTCTGGGAATACCGGACAGGATGCAAGCCGATGAACTACAACACGCAGTCCCCGGTGGTTGTCGGAGATGTAGTATATGCGTTTTTGTTAGGTACCCATAATATTATCGCAATCGACAGGGCGACGGGGGCTTTCCTCTGGAACGCGCCGCTCGGGATCGAATCCGGCGGTAAGCCGAACTTCGACGGCAACATGATCTTCATGGGTGACGTGAATGGAACCGTCTGGGCCTACGACTTCAAGTAGGTTTTTTTGGAAACCGCTGGAAGCTCTCTCCTTCATTTCGGAAGAGGGCTTTCAGCGGAATCCCGAAGTTCATCCCGCTATTTGTACCAATGGCTAAACGAAATGTGCATTCCCCGTCCATATATGTATCCCGGAGCATGCAGAGACCTTTAAAGGGCTGACGCTCTTCTGTATACTCAGCGGATGCCTCCACTGATATCCATTATCATCCCCGCGCGTAACGCCGAAGCTACGCTGGCCGTATGCCTTGAAGAGTTAATCGCGGATGACCGCCAAGAGATTGAGCACCACCCCTGCACCCCTCCTCATAGCTTCGCTAAGGAGGGGAAAGGAAGCGGGGACTCCGCTTCGTATGCAGAGGGGAGAGGAAATGAGAATCACGTTTCGAAATCGGGGGAGAGTGAGGGGAGGTTTTCCATTGAGGTAATAGTTGTGGACGACGCGTCGGAGGACGGCACTGCCGATATTGCCGGAAAGTTTCCGTGCAGAGTCATCACGTTGCCGGTACATTCCGGCGCGGCAAAGGCGCGCAACGCAGGGGCGTCTCAGGCTAAGGGTGAGATACTCTTCTTTACTGACGCAGATTGCGTTTTTACGCCGGGTCTGCTCGGCCTGATCCTGAACTCTATCAAGGATGTAAATGAGGAAATCGTTCTCGGCGGGACATATACGGAGTTGTCTTACGACCGACGCTTCTTTTCAGATTTTCAATCGCTCTTCATAAACTATTCGGAAACAAAGCATGCCGACAATCCTGACTATGTCGCGTCGCACGCGATGGCGATGCCGGCCCGGCTCTTCAGGGAGCACGGCGGGTTCAGGGATAACCGCTTGCCGATAGTAGAAGATGTGGAATTCAGCCACAGGTTGCGGAGGAGCGGGGCGAGGCTTCGCATAGATCCCGAGATGAAAGTGGGGCATATCTTTAATTTCAATTTATTCAGATCGCTTAAAAACGCCTTCAGGAAAAGCAGGTACTGGGTCGTCTATTCAATCGGAAACAGGGATCTCTTTGCCGATTCGGGAACAGCTTCAATTGAATTGAAAGCGGATGTCGCCGCGCTAATTCTGTCTTTGTTGCTCCTTGCGCAAGGGGGCTTCGGATATTTAAATTTTATTGCCGCTCTTCAGGCATTGAACATCTATATCAGCAGGGGGATTCTTTCCTCCTTCTTCCGCGCGGGCGGGAAATTGTTCGGTCTTGGCTCCGCGCTATATTATCTGACGCTATATCCTCTCGCCGTTGGAGCCGGAGCTTTTGCCGGGGTGGTAGAATATCTCCTTGGAGAACGGAGGAGCGCTCAAGGATGAAATATTCACCATTCCGGCATATGAGCTCGGTGATCTGGAAGCGAAGGCCGATCCAGTTTACCTTTTTCGTCACGAGGAGATGCAACGCTGAATGCGGCCACTGCTTTTATCTCTCAAAGGGGAGGAGGGGCAGCATGAAGGAGGAGACTCGCCGCGGCGAGTTTCATTTGCGCTCTGCCAATGTGGAATACTCTGTTTCGCGTGGCGAAGATGATCCTTCAAGACAAGAAAACGGTAACGAGTTGTCGCTCGCAGAAATCGAAAAAATATCGTCGTCACTTGGCTCACTCCTCTGGCTGGCGTTTTCCGGCGGTGAAATATTCCTGCGGAGCGATATCGCGGAGATAGCAAAGATATTTTACAGGGAGAACAGGCCGACATTCATTCTTCTGCCGACGAACGGTCTTTTGCCGGAAGTGATAGCCGAAAAGACGGAGGAGATTCTCCGCGCCTGTGAAAAGAGCAATATCGTGGTGAAACTTTCCATCGACGGTATTGGAGAGGAGAACGATGCGCTCCGCGGCGTGAAAGGGGCGTTCGAAAAAACATTAATGACATGCGAGATGCTTGCGAAACTTCAGGAGAGGTACAGAAACATCGATCTGGGTGTGAACACGGTATTTACCTCCGCGAATCAGGAGAGGATGGGGGATATCCTCGATTTCGTAAAAGGCATGAAAGGGGTGCGAACCCATACCGTTTCGCTCGCAAGGGGCGATCTCTCCGATGAATCGCTGAAAAATGTCGACCTCGAAAAATATAATGAAACCATAGGGAAGCTGGAGTTTTCGCACAAGAACGAGAAGCGCGGCGTGTACGGTTTCAGCGGAGCAAGGCTTAAGACCGCGCAGGATATCGTACAGCGTAGGCTGATCTACGCCACAGCGAAGGAGAAGGTGAAGCATACGGAATGCTACGCCGGAAAACTTACCGCAGTGCTTACGGAAACTGGAGACGTATATCCTTGCGAATCGTTCAATAGCAGGATTGGGAACGTGCGCGAGAGCGGATATGACATCAGGAAAATGCTCAATGGTCCAAAGGGTAGGGAGATCGTCGCCGAGATAGGGGAGAAGGGCTGTTTCTGCACGCATGAGTGCTATACGATGATGAACACCCTTTTTAATCCCGCATCCTACCCGGCGCTTGCACGGGAATATATGCAGATCTAACAGCGGGCGATTTCGGAGTGGAAGCAGAGGGGATTGGCAGGATGAAACTAAAATCAGATGACAAGATCGTTCTATCGGCGATCCTCATAATAGTGTCGGTATTTATTCAGTTCATCTTCAGGAGATTCGACGATAACACCCTGGCTCGATGGGGATGGGTATTCTACGGCGCGGAAATGGGGGAGGTATATCTATTTTTAGTACTTGCTCTTGCCGTGGCGTTTATGGTTTCAAAGCTGGAATCTCCCGGCAGATATCCGCGCACTTTTCTGTTTGCACTCTCATTTTTTGCCGCTGTGCCGGCTATGGGGATGCCTGAAATCATCTTGGACGCGGGGAGGTATTTTCTTGAAGCAAAGCACCTGGAGATGTATGGGGCCGGATATTTTTTAAGCGAATGGGGGGGCGGAATACCTGTATGGACAGATATGCCTCTTGTCCCGATGATATACGGTTTGCTTTTCAGTCTGTTCGGGGAAGAGAGAATATATGTTCAGCTTTTCAACATGGTTCTCTTCTCATCGACTGTCGTAATTACATTTCTTATTGGAAAGGAGCTTTGGGACGAGGAGCGGGGTTTTTACGCAGGCCTGTTTCTGCTAGCTATTCCCTATCTCCTTACGCAGGTTCCGCTGATGATGGTGGATATCCCGACGATGTTCATGACCACCGCTTCATACTACGTTTTTATCATCGCGGTTCGAGAGGGGAGCACACAATATCTTTTGTTGTCGCCTTTTATGATATTTCTAGCTGTGTTGACGAAATACTCCGCGATACTCCTCCTTGCCCCTTTGCCTGCACTCGCCTTTGTTATAAGCGACCATGAGGCAAAAGTTGTGCTTAAAAGGGTGGCCCTGGTATCTGCCGCTCTTCTCCTGTTGGCATCTCTTGCCGTTCTCGGTATGGGGGAGACGATATTAAAGCAGGCAAGACTGTTCATGGAGTATCAGGCTCCAAGGCTCGATTCTTGGGGAGAGAGCCATGTATCAACCTTCCTTTTTCAGGTTTCCCCCTTTCTTGCGATATTTTCCCTGATAGGCGCCTATACATCCTATAGGGAAAGGGATAAAAAGTTTCTTGTCGTTCTCTGGATAGCAGTGATCGCGTTCCTGCTGGAACTAAAAAGGATACGGTATCTGCTCCCTCTTTTTCCGATGCTTGCCTTGGCGGCTTCCTGTGGAGTGTGCAGCCTGGGGGAGAGAGAAGTGAGGCGGTTTGCCGGATTTGGGATAGTGTCCGTTTCGCTGGCCATTTTTTACCTGCTATATCTTCCGTTCCTCGGGTCGATAAGCACAGCCAATATAAAGGATGCTGGGGAATTTATCGATACGCTTAAATGCGGTTCGGTAGGCGTTTATATATTGCCGCAAAAAAATTCCAAGGCTAATACGGAGATAGCAATACCGCTTCTCGACATATTCAGCGATAAGGAGATGGTAAATATTCCGAACATGGAGATGAGGGCCGATGATGAAGCTCAGGCATCGTCACTGAGGTTCACCTGGGCGCCCGACTGGGGGAAGTTCGCAAGGAGGATCTCTCCTGATGAAAAACTTCCAATAGCCGTTGTATCGAGCGAAAAACTTATTGAGGCGCCTATAGAAATTATTAATAACCTCGAAGAGCATGGGACTTTGGCTCTTTTCGAAAAGTCGACAAATGCTTTTAAATTTAAAACATATGTGACCATTTTCGGGAAAGAGTGTTCTTGAGTGAGGAAAAATATAAGATGATTGGATAACCCCGGCAGATATTTCCTTCATCGGGAAATATAAAACATGGTATTCTGATACCGCAAACAGGGGATGTTGAATAGTCGATTGCCTGAAATGCGAATCGTGTTCCAGCTTGCTGAATACGAAATAGAGCAGGAACGACATTGGCGTTTACACTGGGTTTTTTCAAGTGGGGCTCATTTGCGCGACTCAAATAATGCGGAGGGAAGATAACAGGTGGACGAAAGCATAAGAAGAAAATGGATAATCGTCATCCTCTCCATTTTTTCAATAGGGAGTGTGATCGCTCTTTTATATGACGAGTACAACATGTATTTCGTCGCCTACATATGGTTCGGCTTCATATACGGGATGTGCCTGCAATACGGCAGATTTTGCTTTTCATCAGCGTTTCGCGACCTTTTTGCGGTAGGGGTGCCGCGAATGGTGGTTGGCATTATGATCGCCACGATACTTTTCAGTTTCGTGTCATCATTCGTGATGGCCTCCGGGATGAGCGGTTTCCACTCCGCGCCTTTCGGGATCCATTCCATAATTGCTGGGCTGATTTTCGGTGTCGGGATGGTTCTTGCCGGCGGTTGCGCCTCCGGCTCGCTCTACAAGACGGGTGAGGGGAATGGAACCTCCCTGCTGGTTGTGATTTCACTCGCGACGACTCTCGCGATTTTCGTCGACATTGGAGGTTTTGCAAATTATTTCGTTCCAAAAAAATGGGCCGAGTCGGCCTTGACCAAGAACCTTCCAGATTCAATTACTGTAAACGATGGATGGATAGATCAATTCCTTGCCGGTCATATCTGGAATCTTCCCACAACCAGGATCTCAAAAATGCTGGGGATGGATAGTGAAAGTTTTTCAGGTGTATTCTTTGGAGATTTCCTGATAGGGACAACCGTTCCGGCAGTTCTTCTCCTTATCATCGTCTATTATTTCTGGGCCAGGAAACAGCACCTGAAGAAGGTTAAGAAGGAGAGGGGGGCTGAGCCGGTCCTCAGAGACGACATTCAAGGCTTTTGGACTATGGTTATCTCATCTAAAAGGACCTCGATTGCGGGTTTGGTGCTCGGAGTGACAGCTGGACTTCATATATATGTAATGCAGGGGTTGCGAGTAAAATTCGGCATAGACAACGGCGGAACCCTGCTAAAAAAAATGGGATGGGATTCGGGGTTGTCGATCAATGGCACGGTATTCGACCCCGGCTACTGGTATGTGACCTCACAGGAGGGGCAGTGGGCGGCATGGGTAATGGACAAACTTGGAATAAATGTGATGGACAACATATTTTTCGGATATGTGAACGGCATACCGAATCCTCTCGTGAACGGGCCGGGGTGGATGTCGATCGCCCTTATTTTCGGCGCGGCTGTCATTGCCCTTATCAATAATGAATTCAAGCTGAAAATGCCTACAAGAGAACTAGCTGTATGGGCCATACTCGGAGGTTTTCTCATGGGTGTCGGCTCCAGGATAGGGCTTGGATGCAACGTAGGAGCGTTTTTCGTAAGGACTGCAAACGGCGATCCCAACGGCTGGTTCTTCGGCATTGGGATGATAGGCGGAGCATATATCGGAGTCAAATTCTTTGCATGGTGGACGGAACGGCAGATGGCGAAGGAGATGGCCGCTTTTTAATGAAATAAACGGATAATATAGGAGGGATACAAAATGGCGATGACGTTTGAAAAGAAAGGCGATGGGTTGTACGAACTCAATGTTCAGGGATTCGTATGCCCGCATCCGCAGTTATACACAAAAAAATCGCTGGAAAAGGTGAATCCCGGCGATGTCATAAATGTGATATTCGATAATCCCTCCTCAGGAGAATCGATCGCTTCAATGTGTGAATCACAGGGGAACGAAATTATCGAGAAAAAGGAAGAGGGCGGGAAACTGATTTGGTCAATAAAGAAATCAGAGGATTGATTTCCTCAGAATATTGCCGGGAGAATATATGAGCAGAGATCTCTGGATCGTAATTATTATCGTTATGGCATTTTTAGGTTTCCTGCTTGGATACAGTTCGTCCGCGTTTGTGTCCGGTACTGATGCGGGGCACAAGGTTGAATCATCCGGTTATAAATAATCACTCGGCATGACAGAAGCGCTCAGAACCGGAGAGGCTTGCTGAATGGATACTTTACGGTTTTAACATGAATATAATTCTTGGCGGGGGTCTTGCCGGGCTTTCCGCCGCCCACCTCCTTTCGAAATCATCAGCCAATATTACCCTGTTCGAAGAGGGTGAAACCGTTGGCGGCCTCGCGAGAACCATTGAGCATAACCGGTTCAGATTCGACCTCGGCGGACACAGGTTTATAACACGAAACAAGAGGATCATGGATTTCGTATCGTCGATCCTGAATGACAGCTATCTGACGGTCCCGAGGAAAAGCAGTATATACATGTTCGGGAAATATTTCGACTACCCCCTTAGGCCGGCAAATGCGGTGTTCGGTCTCGGTTTGCGTACAACATTACAAATTCTCGGTGACTACATCGCCGCCACGGCAATGAACGGTATCGCGCCAAAAGAGATAAGATCGCTTGAAGATTGGGTTGTAAGCAGATTCGGGCGGAAGATGTTCAACCTCTATTTCAAGGGATACAGCGAAAAGGTTTGGGGGATAGAGAGTAGCAGGATAAGCCAGGAGTGGGTATCGCAGAGGATAAAAGGGCTTTCCATGTGGTCGGCCCTCAAGAACGCATTCTTCAAGTTTTCAGGGGGCGACATAGATACTCTTGCCGACTCTTTCATCTATCCTGAAACGGGGATCGGGGAGATATCGGATAATCTCATGCGGTCGCTTGGAAACGGTAACGCCGTATTTTCAGGCGCGAGGGTGGAGAAGGTGTTCCACGAAAATTTCACCGTAAAGTACGTTAAAGTAAGAACCGCAAGCGATACGATTGAAGCGGAAGGGGGGGATTTTGTTTCCACAATCCCGCTTACCGAGCTTTTAGGGATGCTGGATCCCGCTCCGCCGGAGGATATTCTTGTTTCCGCGAAGAGGCTTAAATTCAGGGATCTTATAGTTGCGGCGGTGATGCTGGAGAAGCCCGCTGTCAGCGACCTCACATGGCTCTATCTTCCTGAGAAGGACGTGAAGATAGGAAGGATCCACGAACCTAACAACTGGAGCCGCGCGATGTCCCCTGCCGGATTCACCAGCATAGTTGCAGAGTATTTCTGCAACAGGGATGAACCTCTCTGGAAGGAAAGGGATGAAACGATCGCGGAGAATACAGCCGACCTGCTTGAGAAACTCAATTTCATTTCGAAGAGGGAAGTTGCAGGAAGCAAGGTTGTAAGAGTGCCTTACGCCTATCCTATTTTGGATGTCGGGTACAGGGAGAGCTATGATAGGGTCATGCGATACCTCGGCTGTTTCTCAAATCTTCACCTCGCGGGGAGAGGGGGGACCTTCCGGTATCTAAATATGGATAGCGCAATAGAGTCGGGACTGATAGCGGCTGAAACAATATTGGATAGAGGGCCGCGCGTAAAGGAAGAATCCCTTTTGCCGGTATAGATGAATAATGAAATGTGCCCTGGTAATACCCCCCTGGCAACCCGGCGATATTTTCCCGGAGAAAACCGCATCATCCCAGATTAACTACTGGCAGCCACTCGGGACCCTGTATGTAGGGGCCGTTCTGAAAAACGCGGGGCATGATGTGGTCTTCCTGAATGGGGCGTTCCTCTCGAATGAAGAGATTCTCGAAAAACTGCATCAATTCAAACCCGGTTTCGCCGGAATATATTCCACAGCCTTTGGGTGGAAAGGGGCGGTGCGCCTCGCTTCCGATATCAGGAAAAGAACCAGCAACGTCTTTATCACTGCCGGAGGGCCTTACCCGTCCGCGGCAAAAGGGGGAGCGTTAAATGGTGCGGAGGATATCGACGCCGTTGTGACAGGTGAAGGGGAAGTGACAGTTCCGGAACTGGTGAAGAGGCTTGAAAAGGGGGAGAGCCTCGCAGGATTGGAAGGGGTTATTTACAGGGAGAGTGGGGAGATAGTCAGCAACAACGAACGGAAACTGATAGACGACCTGGATTCCATCCCTTTTCCGGCCCGGGAACTGCTTGGCGATTTCGAAAAATATCTCCCGGCCCCCGCGACATACAGAAGGAAGCCGGTAGCGGTGATGATGACGTCAAGAGGGTGCGACAGAAAGTGCATTTTCTGTTTCCAGTTCGACAGGGAGAGGAAGAGCGGCATCAGGTACAGGAGCGTTGAGAATGTCATGGAGGAGATTGAGTCGTGTCTCAGGGCGGGGTACAGGGAGATAAAGTTCATCGACGATACCTTCACATCAGATTACGACAGGGCTATGCGGATAGCATCGGAGATAAAGCGAAGGAAGCTTGATTTCACTTGGTTTGCCTCGGCAATAGTCAACCAGGTGGATAAACCGCTTCTCAAGGCTTTCAAGGAAGCGGGGTGCTGGGCAATACTCTTTGGGGCTGAAAGCGGGGTTCAGGCGAATCTGAATACTCTCAGGAAAGGGACCACCGTAGAACAGGTCAGAAAAGGGGTCAGGGAAGCAAAAGAGGCCGGTTTAAAGGTATTTACCCCGTTTTTAATAGGAATTCCCGGGGAAACAAGGGAAAACCTCCAGAAAACGATAGATTTCACTCTCGAAATAGACCCTGATGTGGTCAATTTCCACTACCTCACACCATTTCCGGGGACGGAACTGCACGACAACATCGCGAAATACGGCTCCATGTCGGACGACCTTACGGAGTACACCTATCAGGGGGGGGCGTTTGTCCCGCACTCCATGAGCAGGGGGGAGATGGCCGAGATGCGAAACCTTGCTTTCAGGAAGTTCTATACAAGGCCGAGGTTCCTATTTCGCAGGACGCTTGGACTCCGTTCAGCCGACGATCTGAAAGCGGCCTTTAGTGGACTGAAAAGTCTCTTTTGGATACTGAAGGAGAAAGCCCTGTTCAGGCGGAAAAAGGAAAAGCTTTCAGGAAGCTGGTAGATCGGCTGCATCCTTCTGTATGTAATAACAATACCCAGATATCCAGAATCACAAATTTCCCGAATATTGGCGATCCCTTGAGTTAGGCCCCTTGCCGGGAAAACCGTAATGAAGCGGTCAGTATCCGCCAGTGTCTGTAGTGGTATTCGTCGATGTGTTAGTGGATGTGGCCGTGTAGGTCTTATCCTCGTATTCGCTTCCACAGGAAAAGAGGACAAGTGCGACAATGCCTGTAACGGAGATGAATTTAAAAATATCAGAAAAGATACTCTTCATTATTTTTTGCGCATCCTAATCAGTTTTTATTCAAAATTAAAATTCACTTATCAATATAATATAACATAGCCAAAATGAGCCGTCATCGAAAAAATACGATTTAACTATTTCATTTTCGCGATAGAGGCCGACTCTAAAAGAATATTTAATGCAAACATAAATATAATTGTCAGTTGTTTGCCGGTTGGTGTTTGTGTAGGATACGGTTTAATGGTGCAATTAGGTGTTTTACAGGTGTACTTAAAACAGAGAGGGAGGGTTTAAAATGGGAAATTTCAGGAAATATCTTAGCACGCGTATTACGCTATCAATATTCACAGCTGTGGCTTTGGCCACCGGAATAGCGGTATACGCTGGTTGCGCAAAGACCGAAGATGAGAAGACCACGAATACTACCTATGAAGGGAGATTGTTTGTCGCGTCAACCGATGGCGCACACGTTGCCGTTGCAAAGGTGACTATTGATCCTTCGGCAACACCATACATAACCGTGAACGAACTGAAAAGAATAAAAATCGCTGAACAGGCATATGCCACTGCCAAGACTCACAACATCCATGACGTCAGGCTCAACGCCGATGCTTCAAAGCTGTACTACTCTTCCATAAAAGAGGATGCCGCAGGTGGAGCGACAAACGGCAGGACGCATGTCGGATATGTTGACCTGACCAATATTGATAGCGCAGACTTTTTTACAACTGCACCAACAATCGTAGATGCTTCCGTTGATACTGCCACTTCATCGGTAGGAAAGCTGGCATACTGCGCCTCCGGCCACACCACAGATGTGCATATTCCGGTAGGAATGGCAACCCCGGCGTATTTCGACGCAATACCCAAAAGTGCAATTACTGCAGGCGCGACATTGACTTCAGGTTCCAATATTAAAAGGACTGATGTATCTTCATTCTATGACAATACGGACTACACTTGGGCACACGGTAGTTCGAACGCCGATGGTAGCAAGCTTTACCTGGCAATGGGGAAAACCACAGCAGGAAACGGCGGGGCTTCTACCGCGTTCAACGGCACCTGGGATGTTAGGATCCTGAAAATGGCTGACGTAACAGCAGGTACTGTGGGTTCAACCTCGGTGCTTGATTCCGGCTCATTAACAGGCCTTACGGCAGCCGCTTCCGGCGTACTTCCTTCAATGGCGTTCCGCTCATCATGGACGCCCGATGATTCAAAGATATTCCAGGCTGGTGTTGACAGGTTCGTGGTATTCGATGCTACAGACCTTTCCAAGGCCCCGCTTGTAAACACCAAAGAAATCGGTGGAACAAGGGTAAAGGTTGAGAATCACGATGCGGCATCAACACCGGACGGCAAATACGCGGTTCTTACTATCCGATCAAGGGCAACTGCAACCGGTGTTGAGGATGGCGGGGTACAGCTCTTCGACATTGCGAACGGTAAACAGCTTGGCGAACCGGTAAGTGTATGTAATGCATGTCACGAACTTACAGGTCCGGTTACAACAGACAGGAAGCTCTGCGGTATTACCGTTGATCTGACAGCTGTCACGAAATAAAGAAGGATCAGTTTTTCCTGATGGGGAGCGGCGAAAGCCGCTCCCTTTTTTTTTTTACACTTAAGACCGCGGTCGTCTGGCGGTTCGGCGAAAGCCGCTCCCTATATAGATTTATAAACTGGTTTTGGTTCCAGGGATGTCATTCCCGCGGAAGCGGGAATTCAGTGGAAACTAAAGGACGATTACCTTGTCCGATTCGTTGAACATGATCGCGTTGTTCAGCTGGCTGGAAGCCTTTATCTCTGCCGGAATGTTGCTCTCGTCGAAATTCATGGATTTTGCGCTGTGCTCGCAGAAGCTCATGGAGATTTTCTCATTTTTGGAGAGTCCTGAAAACGCTGCATCGTTCAGAAGATGAAGCCCGGCATCCATGATGAAGAATGTAACCTCGTCACCACGTTTCACAGCGGCATTTGCCAAGCCGACGGCGGCATCGCGGTATTTGTCAGTATTGAGATGAATTCCAAGTTTCATAATATGCCTCCCTTCGCCGTTACCATGAGACAATCTTGTCGCTGGCGTCTATCAGTTCGATGATCTTCGCGTAATCCTTTTCGCTGTTGAGGTCGATCTTAGTCACATCCCCCTCCTTTTCCAGCGCTTCAATGATCTCTTTCATATCCTTGTCAGGCTGTTTCTTCTGCATGAACAAAATTTTCATCCTCTTCTCTCCTCAGTAGGGGGCCACAATGTCGGCCTCGGCGAGCCTTTTGGCTATTTCCGAGTTTGATATGGTGGTGAATCCGGGATTGTCGCTGTTTGAAAAAACTTCCACATCCATCATCTGCATTGTTTCAAGATTGTGGAGGTTCTGCTCGCTGTTTTCGAGTTTGCCAAGAAGAAAAAGGGTCGGGACGTCATCAGCCAGGAGCAGTCCAAGGGTCATCCTCAAAGCTTCCCCCTGTCTGTCAGTTGCAATTACCGCGATTTTTTTTGGCATGTTCTGCATCCTCACAAATAATTTTCATTTACCGTAGCCGCCGGTTTCGGCCTGTCCAATCTCCTCGCTTAGAGACTGTATTCCAGTTTTGGTAGATACGACGTAACCGAATAAATAGCCTGAGAAGAGGGTAAGTACCGCGATCAATATCCATGTCGCGGTGGTCATGCTGTGATCCTTCCTTCCAAGAAGGACGATAAATCCGGCATAGACCGTGATGGCTCCGAAGAGAAGGAAGAGGGTGTTCACATTGGATGCGTCGCTGATTGCCTTCTGTTCGGCTTTAAGCCTGTTGTTTTCCGCTGTGATGTCGTTCATCTTCATCTGCGCGCCAAAGAAGTCAAAAAATGTCTGGCCTTCCACCGGCAGGCTGAGGTTGCTTCCCCAGTCCTTCCACGATTCCGGATAGAGGCGGACATCGCTGAAGCCGGCGGCTTTCATCGCAAGGAGGGCCATGCTTGCCCTTGCGCCTGTCTGGCAGTAGACAACGACAGGTTTATCCTTTGGAACTGAAGCAAAGAGCTGATTCAATCTCTTTACGGGGGCCAAGTCGCCTGTCTGGGGATTTATCGTCAACATCCAGTCAATGTTTATTGCTCCGGGGATATGCCCCCCTCTCAGAGCCCGTATGTCCTGTCCAAGGAATTCACGGTCCGACCGCGAGTCGACAACCGCAATTTTTCCGCTCCCAGCGTTCTGTTTCAGGAATTCCGCGTCGACCCTCATATTCTCGCGAAGTTCAGGCTCGAAGTCGGCCGGCTCGGCCTCTATCGTATCGGTGGAGAGTATGCCGCCGATTTCCTGCCAATCTTCGATCCCCCCGGTATAGACAAGTACGTTTTTTGATCCGAGGTATTCGAGCACCCACCCCATGTATGAGGCGAACATTGAGCCTCTCTCTCCGTGAACAATTACGGTCATATCACGGCCTACCCCGTAATCGCCGAGGATGGCGGCTATTTCATCAGGGGGGTAGAGGTGCTGGGTGCTGTCCATAAGTTCGAAGAACGGTGCGTTTACTGCGCCCGGAATATGTCCCTTGGAGAACTCCCCATATCCGCGAACATCCAGAAGAAGCGCACCCTCTCTGGCTGCCGATTTTACATTTTCGCTACTGCCAAGAGAGAGGGCGTATGAAGTCTCCGGCAGGAGAGCCAAAACGAAAAACAGGAGCGGGAAGAGTAGCGGCAATCTCCTCGCTCTGGTCCAAAGAGGTATGGGACGTGAGAGTATCGCGCGAAGCCCCTTCTTCATGCGGAGTAAGAGCCTGTCTGTATGTTTTGACCTCGCGACCGGCTGATGCGCCTGTCTGCGGAGAGGCGTATGAAACCTGGGGAATTTGGCAAAATGCGCGGGGTGGACATGAAACGACCCAAAATAATTCCTTCCCACTATTATTATTCCTCCATCCTTGTTCCTGATGCTTTTCTGTCTATCGTGCCTTATTGTTTCAGAGCTGTATGCGATCCGGTACCTAGAAGATCATTTGAACCTGGAAAGTAGTCGTATTGAAATCCTGATATGCCGGATATGTCGGATCGGTTTTCAGTTCCTTCTTTTTGTAGGCGGTCATGGAGTAGTCGAGGGTGAATTTCATGACGCCGATGAAGTAATTGATCCCCCCCTCGGTCTGGTTCAGCCCCTGATTTCCAACCGTGCCGATCCTCGCGAATTTCCAATCCTCATACTTGACGAAAACCTGTATCTCTCCGGAACCGATCTTTGTTCTCGGCATGAAGGCGGCGTCCACATAGTATCCGTTTCGTTCGCCGGAAAGGCCGTACGAGGTCGTATCGGGCTCCTTCCCCTTGTATGCGCCGTCCCACGAGAAATCGAACATTGCGCTGGTGAAGGTAAACGTTCCCGGCAGCATCGGATATTCGAAAAAGAGGTCAACGGTTGTTGCGGTGTAGTCTTTTTCATCGCTAGGTTCGACACCGCCAAGGTTGCCGAACACTGCGGAAGGCTCGTACGAGACCCCCGCTCCGATTGTAAGCACTTTCCTTCCTCCAAGGTAGGTGGCAAGATACCCGTAGTCTGCTTCCGGGTCGAGCAGCGAGAGATGAAGCCTCCCCTGATAGCGGAAATTGGAATGCGGTTCCAGGTTGGAGCCGTAATCGCCATCTCTCCCTTCAAGGAGGCCAAGCCGGTAGCTCAATTTCGCGTCGAGAAGGTTCCCCCATACCGCGAAACCGTTGTCCCTGCTGAGGCGGTACGGTTCGTATATGTAAGCAGATCTCTCCAGGGTAAGGGCAGAACTGCAACCTTCATTGTTCGAGCGGCTGAAAGGGGGTTTGAACATCCCTGCCTGGAGCTGGAAAGCGTCTGTCAGATAGAAACTGAGGGCCGAATCGAGTAGTTTCATCCCCTCGTTACCGCCGGCGGGGTAAACGCCGTTGGAGCGTATCCGTCTGTCGGGGGTATGTTCGTATTGGGCCTGGACGTAGTATGAGATGACATCGCTAACTTCGCCTGTAAAGCCGAGCCTGTTGCGTCGGAAATGCATGTCGTTCGTAGCTTCTGTCTTGTCCGGGCCGGAGCCGGTATCGCGCGACTGTAGCCAGAACTGGAAATAGTAGAAGATCTTCGGTATCTGCTCCTCCTGGGGGAACGCCGTTCCCGGGGTTGCCAAAAGGAAAAGCAGGGAAAATCCGGCAATAATTCTTGAACAGTATCTGTTGCGAAACAAGCTTGTCATCCGCTATCCCCTTTCCCTGTTTTACATGCTAATGAGTTGTGCCGTGCGAACCTCTTGATCTATTGAAGAGGTATTGTAATCCTTCGATTTATCGGGGATCCCCTCCATGTGGCATGAACCGCAGGAAGAGGCTGTATCGGTCATAGGCTTGTTTCTCATCTCCGCGTGGGCGGCATCCTTTGATTTGCTCCAAGGCTTCCCGCCGTGACAGCCGGGGCATGAGTTCTGAACCTTTGAATGATCCTTGTGCCATTGAACAGAGTCTGTATACCCCGCCTTTTTCTTTTGGACATGACAGGTAAAGCATGATGTCAGCTTCCCGGCGGTATATGCCGCTGAAGCTACGGAGCCTCCGAAATCAGACGTAGAGCTTGGAAGCAGTGTCGCAAGGAAATAAAGCATTATCGCAAAAGCGCCAGTCAAGCCGAATCGAAAATTTGCGCTCATCGAAAAGACCCCCCTTTACAAAAAAAGATATTGTCTGCAAACCTTTTGAAAAAACATCCCAAGGGCATAATTCGTTTACCAAAACGATTGTTATCCTACTCAGAAATTATATGACAACTATAATTGTATAGCTATTCAAAATATTCTTTATGCTACCTGCAAATTAAATATTCCCTACATATATAACCGAGTGGTAAAAGAGTTATTTGCATTGGACTTTTTATGGGATATAGCTAAAATGATGCTTGACACTTGGGAGTGTTATTAGTGTTCTATTGGATATGCTTCATTTTTTAGGAGAGGGGAAATTTCATGGATTCGAAATACTTTGTACCGGGGAAATTGTGGCGATCTTTCGGAATTTTGTCAGTAGCGCTTGTGCTCGGGGGCCTTATGGCGCTTAGCGGATGCGCGAAGGACGAGGATACAACAGACACAACGTCAAAATGGGATTCTGCCGCAAATATTGTCCAGACATCCGATGCGGATTACGACAATAACACCAACGGTATTATCACAGCTGCTACCCTTAAAACATGGATCGATGACTGGGCCACGAACAAGCCGACAGGCATTACCGGCAATCTCGTTATTATGAGCGTGTCCGATGGCGGTACCGGAAGGGAATTTCTTGCGTCGGGAACCGGCATTAAGTCCTATAAAGTAACAACTTCAGGTCTGGTAGAGACACGATCAAACGGCGTGACCGAAACCCCTTCAATGGTACTTAGCGGCGCCAAAATGGACCTGTTTCTTAAATTGTACGGAATTGATCCTTCGGCAGACATGATCGTCTGGGTTATGGGATCCGCAACGAATGGTGGTCCAGCCATGCAGGCAGGCCGCGGCTGGTACCTCTTCCGATACTGGGGCGTAGAAAAGGAGCACCTTGCGCTACTCAATGGCGCGCTTGCTGTCCACACTACCGATCTTCCTGATTCATACTTCACGGCAACCGCGGATACGGCTCCTGATACTGGTACATTCTCGGTTAAATCTCTTTCAGCTGACAACACCGCTCTACAGGCAAGCCTTGGCGAAATGTTCGACGTTGCGCAGGGGAAGAACCTCCCTTCGGGTGGAGCATTCCTCTGGGATGCGAGGAGCGCAGCCGAGTATAACGGCGATGCGGCAAAAACAACAGGTACAACAGCAACTCAGGGATGCGGAACTGGAACCAACCCGCCGTGTATTTATGTAGCCTTCGAAGGGACCATCAAGGGTGCTGTGAACCTCGAATACACGAATCTCTTGGATGCTACAGCGGGTTATGCGTACAAGAGCAAAGCTGATATTTCGACTTTGGTCACCACATTGGGCTACACCTCCGGTGAAACTGTTTACACCTGGTGCAGGACTTCATACCGAGCGATGGTAACGATGATTGCGAGCAACGTCATACTTGGCAATCCGGCAAAGGTATACGATGGCGCGTGGATAGAGTGGGGTCAGCTTTCGACCAATCCAGATAAGGCCGGGAATCCTGTGATGCCATCCACATCCCCGTGGCTTACCGATGTTGCGGCTCTCTCCGACAACATTACCAAAAACACATCTGCTAACGTAGAGCCTCTTGCTGTCATTACTAACGCCGCCGCTGCAAGCGCGGACGCGATAATCGTGGCTGACAAGGCTTACAAGAACTAGTTTTTAAATTCGTTTCAGCCCCTCTTCCCGTAAAGGGAAGGGGGGCTTTTTTTTGGCGTTCGGACGTTCCCGATTCTCTATTCACATCCTATGATTGTGTAAAGTTCCTCATGGGTGCTAACATTGAACGTATGAAGCATTTATGCAGAACCTATTCGATACTCCTTATATTCTCGCTATCCATTCCCCTTTTCACGCTATCCGTCAACGCAGAGGAGAAAAAAATATCGACCATTCCCCTTACGGTAAAAGGGATGATCTGCGGACAGTGCGAACGTCCCGTCAAACGGGCAATAAAGAATCTCGACGGCGTAAGCGGAGTGAAAGTAAAGATTGACCGCGCCAAGAGGGAAGGGGACGTAACGGTCACCTACGATCCGGAAAAGGTCACCCCCGAACAGGTCATCGATGCTGTAAACAAATCCGGCTATCAGGCGGAACTGAATAGCCCTTCCCGGTAATCTGTTTTATAGTCTCAATCTTGAACTTTTTCGTAAAACGTTTCCCGCTAAAAGGAGACCGCCTTCAAAGCTTTAATTGTATGATTTAAAGGTTTCTGCAAAACCAAGAGTGATTCATAAAGATTTGCAAACTTTCATACATTTCTCAAAACATTCTATCCGATATTGCATCAATATCGAATTAATGTCGTTTGGTTTTATGCTTTCAAATCTTTTGGGATTAATGCCTAGCATCTTGGTGGTCTTTTTACATACTTTGACGGCAGTCTCCCATTCTTTAATATCAAGTGTTCCATGATCTGCTTCAATAACATCCGGCAACCAACCCTCAATTCCGGCTTTTAAGGCATGCATGACCTTTTTCAATTTGCTGGAAGTTCTCATCTTCGACCACTCATTTAGTGACTGGTGTAAACGGCAAGTACATTTGACTGATTTCCTGATTAACGATGAGAGACGAAGTCGATCGCACGTTTCACCGGCAATTTGGAAACCAGCCTCGTCGTGACCAAAATGGTGAGGATAATTGCCAGGATCTGTACCCAGTTTGCCGATATCATGGAGAAATGCCGCCAGCCTGGCTATTGCATTGTTTGTAAGGCTGACTGCCCTATCTAATACTTCGCAAGAGTGTGAAAACAGGTCTCCTTCCGGGTGGTATTTTTCCGGACCTGCTGGAACCTTTTGCATTTGAAATATTTCCGGGAAGTAACACCCTCCAATCCCTGTCTCCACCATTCGTTTGAAAAACAGGCTGGGATTCATCCCTTCCATGGCTTTTAGCATTTCCCTGGTAAAGCGCTCTACAGGGATGTCATTTAGCGCAATTTTCCAGTTTATTGAGTCCACTAGATATTTGGTCTCTTCAGTTGCCGTCCAGCCATTTGCCTCAAATCGAAACATCCGGAAAATTCTGGCCGGATCATTTATGAACGTATTTTTGGTACATGCTTTTAAAGAACGGTTCTTTAAATCGATTAACCCTTCCAATGGATCTATAAATTCTCCGGATAGATTGATTGCTATTGCATTTACGGTAAAATCCCTTCGTTGCAATTCTTCGTTTAACGTTACGCCTTCTGCGGGAATAGTTGCTTCAACGACCCCTATTGCTGGTATTTTTTGTACGTAAATCGGATCAGTGGATTTTCCTAGAATCTTCCTGAAGCCTAGCTGGGTAATTTGGTCTTTGGATAAAAAAGTGATGATATCTACATCTTCACGATCCTCGCCAAGCATATCGTCCCGAATTGCTCCACCAGTTATAAAGACATTTTTACAGCACTCTGGTGGGAAAAATTCTCGAAAAATTCTAATTGTATTTGTCAGCATAGGATTTAAAGCACTTATTCAATCAGTGTTTCGTGATCTTTTATCTTGTTAGTCGATTTGTAGTCGTCAACGTAATATACATTAGCATATGCGCCCATGTATTCTTTGAGGCTTGTGGCAATGTTTCGTCCAGTCTCGATAAATTCATTAATTTCTTTACTGTCGGGGGGGGATTCGGAATTTACATGTGGTGGGATTTTTCCATGAGACCAGTGAAAATCATCAATTCTCTCAACATACCAATCATTCCAATCATCAAGTCGTTTTTGAATATCGGAGGGGAGCTCTAAACCCCCGCCAATAATATCTCCTTTGTAATAAGTCCAGACACAACATCCAATGTCTGGCATTACCCTGAGCATCATTGGAACCGGATTGTTTTTATATTCAACATATGTTTCGCAGTCCAGGTAGTTTTTTAATTGTGTTGCAAGTTTGTATCCCTCTTTATCAAAAGCTTCCCAGTTGAAATTATCACCCTGCAGATCAGGCTGGCAGTTCCAATGCCATTCGATCCATTTGTTGAAATCCATGCAAAGTTCTTTTGGTAGCTTAAGGCAAGAATGTTCAATCATTTTTCCTGCTGATGTCTGCAAAGGTTCATCGAGGATCCAAATGCCAGAGCTCCCAAATTCTGGCCAAACGCGGTAGTAAGGAGGTTTTGGCTTGTACTTTTTAAATTCCATTAGTCCCATGATCCTCTCGACTTAAATATCATTTTCATATTGTTGCATTTTGGGCAAATGCAGATAGTGTAATATGTATTTCGCACATTCTGTGCCCGTGACAAGCTACAGTGATAATGCAGGGTTCACTGACGGCAATAATGAGAAGAGGAACCAAGGCAGATGCCCTCCCAAAAGGAGTCCCCTAGCCATACGTCCTAAGCCGACAGTTCCCCTAATAAATATTCATCGCAATAAATCTATTTAAATATAAATGAGTAAACTAAAAAATGCAAAAAATATCGATAACTGGTCAGATTGAAGTGGAGAAAACCAAAAGAATATCTTTGCGACCGGAGGGATTCTATTGAAAGGCATGAATTTGCTAACGCGACAGCATCGTGGTGCCGCTGTTCTTTGCTTCCCGTTCGCATAAAGGACGTCCTGTCCGTGAACGCTCCCTGTTCGGTCGCGTACGCTCACTCTGCTTCGAATCTCGTTTTCATGGGATTTGTCAAAAACATCTCCCTTTTCGAGGCAGATTTATTTGGCGCGCCCGAGAGGATTCGAACCTCTGATCTTCGGAACCGGAATCCGGCGCTCTATCCAGCTGAGCCACGGGCGCACATTAAGACAAAGTATATCGTTAAACCTTCAACTTTTGCAGAATTTTAAGATAACAGCTTTTCAGATCAAAAGAGGGGTGATCGCGCCCCATATCTCGTTTCGTCCCTGCTTGCTCAGTGTTGATGAGAGGATCGGTTTTGCACCGAGTATTCTCTCGATGATGGCGGAGGATTGGGCGCATTTGTTTTTTGAAAGTTTGTCCGCCTTGTTCGCGACAAGTATATGCGGAATATTCTTGTGCCGGACCCATTCCGCCAGCATGACTTCCAGATCGTTAGGTTCTCTCCTTACGTCGACAATATGGATCAGCGCCTTCAGCGTCTCCCTTTTGGAGAGGTATTCCTCTATCATCGGTTTCCATTTTGCTATTTCAGATTTATCACCTTTGGCGAATCCGTAGCCGGGGAGATCTGTGAGGATGAACTTTTCGTTTATTTCGAAAAAATTGATAGAGCGGGTCTTTCCAGGTGAAGAGGAGGTTTTTACAAGTTTTTGCCTGTTCAGAAGTAGGTTCATGAGGCTCGATTTTCCGACGTTTGAGCGCCCCGCGAATGCGATCTCCGGCATGCCGGTTTTGGGCCATCCCCCTTTATCAAAGGCGCTGGTTATAAAATTCGCAGATACAATTTTCAAGTTAACGATCCTGTCAAATATATGGAGCCGCAGGGCGGAAATGGAAGAGGCCGTTTCCGCCAAAAAAAAGGAGTTGCCTTGATAGTAAAGGCAACTCCATCAAAATATGCTAGTAAAGAGGATTAATAACGAGGCCGCTGACAAGTTTTGGATAGAAGTAAGTCGACTTCTGCGGCATCTTGAGCCCCGCTGATGTGACCTTCTGCATATGCTCGACAGGCGTGGGATTGAGGAAGAACGCGAGCTGGAAACCTTCCGAATCGACCTTTTCAGCGGTCTTCTGTATCTCCTGCGAATATTTTACGTTCGACTGCGCGGCAAGCTCCTTCTGTCCTATTCCAAGATGTGCTTCAAGTATCTTGTTGTGCAGGATACCGACATCCAATTCGTCAAGAGGATCCGAAGAGGCTTTTCCTTTATACTTGAGGAAGTGGTAATTGCCGTTTCCAGAATAGAGGCCAAATACTCCATGGGGAGATAGCGCCATTTTTTCGGAAAGGCCTGTTTCCGCATCGTCGTTCCTGTTTCCATTTTGGGAAGATATCTTTTCGATAGAGAATTCGGATTCGAGTTTTTTCAGGAAATCGTCCAGGTTGAAATTCTTGAGGTTGAAAATCAGGCGGTGCGTTGGGAGTATGGTAAGACCTTCCGACTCTGTATTGGTGAAGTACATCATAACGTATTTCACGTCTTCGGTAGCTTCCCCCTTGGCGACCATCTCCTTGTAGTAGTTAAGTGCGGTTTCATACCTGTGATGTCCGTCGGCTATCAGGATGGATTTTCCCGACACGATAGAAGCAAGGCGGGAAATCCAGTTAGTGTCGGTAACCCCCCAGAGGGAGTGCGTTAATCCGTCGTTTGTGGTGGTGGTGATATCTGGAGCGGTCGATGATATTTCACTCAGAAGCGCGTCGCTCTTTTTTTCCTTGTCCGTATACAGCCCAAATATCTGGCTGAAATTGCACCTGCAGGCTCTAGTGAGGTTTAAGCGATCCGCCTTCGGGCCGGCGAGAGTCTTTTCGTGAGGGACGATTGAACCCCCGAAATCCTCAAGTATTTTCCTGGCGACAAAGCCGATACGCGTCTTTTTTGTCCCTTCCACTTCGTATGACTGGGCGTACACATAGATGGCTTCGGTTTCGTCCCGCTTCAGTATCTCTTTTTTGAGCCAGCTTTCCAGATCGGCGGCGGAGCGGGTATATCTGTTGTTATTTGGTGTGTCGGTGTCGAATTCCTTGCCGAGGATCAGTCTGACAATATTATATTCATTTAATTTGTACAGTTCGTCCTGCTGAGCTGGTGATATAACGTCGTAAGGGGGAGCTAGCAGGGTCTCCGGTTTTCCTGCCATGTCGAAATTGTAGCGCAATCCCCTGAACGGTTTTATCGAATCGGTCATTTGTGTTCATCCCTTCCTACGGTGTTAAAATTTTAAAGGAAAATTCGTTTTCCCTGATGTTGTTGTATGCTTCGAGGGCTTTCTCCCTAGACGCGAAAGCTCCAAGATAAACGCCATACCTTGTCTTACCCAAATAGCTCTTCTCCAGAAGGTAAGGGGAGTATCCGTATTCCCTGAGCTTGTTGTACACAAACTCGGCATCTGCCCTTTCCGCCGAAAGATTAGCCTCCAAAGCGAAAGGGAATTCTAACACTTTTGTGAATTTTTTTCCCAGTCCTTTTAAGTTGCGTGCAATTTCTTCAGCTTCTGAGCGGGATTTTGCCCTTCCGATAATGGTGCGGAATCCTTTAGAGGGGAAAATATATGAGCTCGCCTCGTATGCCTCAAATCCTGCCGCCCTGAGGCGCTCAATGCCGGATTTGGTTTTTTCCGCTTCGGTTGAATACCCGAGGTAGACAACCCATGGGCGCTTATTGTCTTCACTCTTTTTCGGGATGAAGTCTTCACTCGCTATCTTCAGGCCGTTGGAAGTGTCTTTGATCATCATTTTCTTCAGGCCGAAAGAGGCGAAGGTATCGCTTTGGAACCACTGCTTGAAATGGACCTTTACCAAATCCCCTTCTCTTTTAATGGCGGGATTTTCTATTTCTATTTCGATATTGGTTTTATTCCTGTTAAAGGCAATTCTCCTGCCGAGAAAGTCGTCCCTCCCCAGTCCGCGTGAATCGTTGAAATCGGTAGAGTAGTAATTTGCAAGAGCCTCCTCGTCTTTTCCTTTCCAGTCGGCCTTCCACCTGTCGATGAATTTTAAAACCTCACCGTCCGGGATGAATCTTGCCAGCGGAACATCAGCCTCAAAATCTCTGGGATCAGGCCTCGCTTTAAGTTTTTCGAGATGGGCATCCAGAACCACCTTTGCTTCCATAAAGGTATACTGTGCCGCCTTTGATTCAATATTTTCATAGGAAATCGTTTCGCCTACTTTTAGCTTGTGAATGTTTTCGTCAATAAAGGCATGTTTGTTGTTGTTATAGAGGGCAAGGGCGACATGCGGTCGAATGCTGACAGGGATGTCAAGTGACCTGATTATTGCCAAAAGCGTATCACCTTCATGAATAACACGGGATCTTTCGCGTTTTTCGACGCCGGAATATTGTGCCGGGTTCTTCCTGACAAGCGCATTGCTGATCTTCGGGGGGAGAGTGGAGACTTTTATAGGAGGCCTATCTTCAAGAGGGAGAGGCTTCTTCCCGGCATCGGCAATCGTTTCATCTCCCGGGAGCTCAAGAGAGAGGCTCTTTCGGAAATTCATTGCCAGAAAAAAGTTCTCCATTATCGTTCCGTTTCCGGAGCTTGCCTTGATGACAAGGTTGAAAGTGGATTCCGGGACTGGTTTGTCGGAATAGACAAGAATTCTCTGCCTTGCGGGGTTGGAAGGGTCGTTTTTGATCTTTACAACCAGATTATCCATGAAATCGGGTCTTTTTATCTGCATCATCTGGTAATCGAGAGGGGTGCCTACTTCGGCTTTCAGTTCCGTTTCGCCGGGGTCGGTTATCACAGGTATTTCAGCTGTAAGGGTTTTACCCTTTGAAGCCTTTACTTCAATGTTCCCAAGCCCGAGCGCAGATGCGTGGTCTGCGGAAAATCCCGCCCAAAAGAGCAGCAAAAACAAAGTTTTAAAGCGCATTATGCCCCATATGCAATTCGTTTACATTCAGCAGTGAATACATTTGCAACTCCTCAATACACGCAAATGTCTAACTGCGCTATTTTATTCAATTTTTCAGGTAATTCCAATAACAGAATTACCGACAATTTGTGCAGAAAATTTGTCATCGGCGCATTTTGAATATTTCGTTGGATAGGGGGGAGGGGAGACGACATAATCATACAATATCCAATTTTATGGATATCTATCCATACGGACATGCGATAATGTCGTAAAATTGGCATTTAAGGAATTATATGAATACAGATTCAGAAGACGTTATCCCTTTAGACAGACAACCCGATCTGCGTGTTCTTGCAATGCCGAGGGACGCGAACTCGTTTGGTGACATTTTCGGAGGCTGGATAATGGCGCAGGTCGATATCGCAGGCGCAGTTGTCGCGAGTAAAAAAGTGAAGGGGAGGGTTGTTACCGTAGCAGTAACCGAATTCCAGTTCAAGAAGCCAGTGTTTGTGGGGGACCTCGTAAGCTGTTTCGGCGAGATAGTAAAAATCGGCAAAACCTCCATTACGGTAGACGTCTGCGTATATGCGGAACGGGGGATGAGGGCAGGCGAGACAATAAAGGTCACCGAAGCTCAGCTGGTTTATGTTGCAGTTAATCCAAATGGAGAACCGATACCTATCCCGGCATAAATCAGGATGAGTCGTGAAAGCCAGGAACAAAACCGATCTATGTCTGAGATAATAGTCTCAGGATATTCGTCTAACATATTGATACGACCAAAAAAGCGAAAATGAGAGCAGGCCCGAAAAGGAATACAGGAGCTGAATCATGAAAACGGCCCTGATAATTGCCAGAACCAGCGGTGAGTCGGGAGTAATCGGCACTTGCCTAGCCGATAATTACATCATCGACAAGGTGGAAGATAAGGAGACCTGCCTGACAAAACTGAGGAACAAGCGGTACGAACTGATTTTTATCGACATTGATCTGCTTCTTTCGCGCGAGGAAGATACAGGTCCGACAAATTATAAGAAGATCCTCAGTCCGTTTTGGCAAACATTTCCAAGTGCTGAAATTATTGTCCTTGCTCCTCAGGAGCAGGTTCGCCTGGCTGTAAATGCCGTTAAAGCCGGGGCAAGCAACTATCTGACCTATCCTTTAAGCGAAGCCGAAATCAGGTTCGTTACGGAGAGCCTGCATGAGGCGCAAAGGATGCAGTCGGAACTTGATTATCTAAGGAAGGAGTTTTGGCAGAGCGATTCGCTGGAAGTCGTTCGGACCAACAGCCCGACAATGAAGGCGGTTTTCGATAAGGTTCGCTCCGTCTCCGCAACAAACTCCTCGGTACTTATAAATGGTGAAACGGGGGTCGGAAAAGGGGTTATCGCCAGGATCATTCACCGGCACAGTGAAAAATATGAAAATCAGTTCGTTTCGGTTCATTGCGGCGCTATTCCAGAAACGCTTATTGAAAGCGAGCTTTTTGGTCATGAAAAAGGCTCATTTACCGGAGCGATAAAAAGGAAACTTGGCAAATTCGAAATAGCTGACCGCGGCACGATTTTTCTCGATGAAATCGGAACCATTCCGCGCGCGGCGCAGATAAAGCTCTTGAGTGTTCTTCAGGACCATGTATTCAGCCGAGTGGGAGGGGTGGAAGTAATCGAAACCGGAGCAAGGGTGATCGCCGCCACAAACGTAAATCTTGAGGAACTGTGCGATGCAGGTGAATTCAGAAGGGATCTTTTCTACAGGCTGAATGTTTTTCCGATAGATGTCCCCCCGCTTCGGCAAAGAATTGAGGATATCCCTTTGCTTGTAGACGGGTTTCTTAAAAAACTAAACAGGCTACAGACAAAAGAGATACATGATATACAGCCGGAGGTCATGGAGGCTTTTGAATTATATCAGTGGCCAGGAAATATTAGGGAGCTTGAAAATCTAATCGAAAGAGCATATATCCTTGAAACATCTTCTGTTCTCACTACTGAAAGCTTTCCGGGTGAACTTTTCGCAAAAAAAGCCCCTTCTGCGAAGTTGACAGTCGACACGGCCTATACGATCTCTCACGTAAAAAAGAGGGCGATGGAAAATATTGAAAGGCAGTATCTAAAAGAGTTGCTGACGCTGAAAAAGGGGAAAATTGCAGAAAGCGCTGATGTTGCTGGAATCACCACAAGACAGTTGAACAAGCTAATGAATAAATATAGCCTGAAGAAAGAGATGTTCAAAAATTAGTTTTGCCAGATAAGAACAAAAAATTCCTACCGCCGAATAACAGGAACTGGCAGTTCTTGTTAGTCGGCAAATATTAAATCCTCAATTTCTTGTCGATATCTATTTGTATTTTCAGATAAAAATATAAATATTTGCATATATGTGTTTTTAGAATTCCTGTTTTTAGCTTAAAGGTGCTGAATTCGAATATATCGCCGAATCATTTTTGGGTAAACAGGAATCAGTAGTTCTTGTATGAATCCTTAAGGCGCATAATTCCCTGAAAAATCAATATGATAGCTCTGGCACATCTGTTGCAACTCAATATCCTTCAATTGGGGTATGAGTGCGCTGGTTGCGCAAACGCGAAACAAAAATGTGAGGAATTTAAATTGAAAAGCCTGGTTATTCAGAAAATGGAAGTGCCGGATGTAATTGACAGCTTGTCTAACCCTATTTATGAGATTACCGCAAATGATTTCATGTATTTGAAATCCACCAATCTGAAAGATTATCGGAAATATTCTGCCAAGGACGGTGCAGGGAGATGAAGAGCGCTACGGTAAACTCCGGGCAAAAAACCGAACTCTGTCATACCGAAAAGGAAACGGCTGGCTTTGAAAGCATACCAGAGGTCCTATTCCCCTCTGTTGAAGAGGCAGGAATTTCATCTGGCGAATTCAGCAATACAGGGGAATATACCAAGGCTGCATTCAGGAAAAAATATTTTCCGGACGCAACATCAAGGGAGTGGAACGACTGGAAATGGCAGTTGAGGAACAGGTTTAAGAATGCTGAGCAGCTTGAAAGGATAATTCAAATATCCCAGGAAGAAGCGATAGCGCTCAGAAATGGCGCGGGGCAACTTCCCGTAGGGATAACTCCGTATTATGCGAGCATGATCGACCCGGTAAACAGCAATCATCCTATTAGGCGGATGGTTGTTCCGGTCTATAACGAAAGAATAATAACAGAAGGCGAGGATATTGATCCTCTTTCAGAAAATAACATGAATCCGGTTCCAGGCATAGTGCACCGTTACAAGGACAGAGTTCTATTTCTGGTGACCGGTTTTTGCTCAACATACTGCAGGTATTGCACGAGATCCCGGATAGTAGGGCATGAAGGGAGGATTCAGGCCGGAAAAGAAACATGGCTTCGCGCCATAGAGTATATAGAGTCAACCCCGACAATACGGGATGTGCTGATCTCAGGTGGCGATCCACTTACGCTGGATGACGATAAGCTGGAGTGGCTCCTTTTCAGGCTGAAAAAAATTCCTCATCTCGAGATTGTTAGGATTGGTACCAAGGTTAACGCGGTTTTACCGCAAAGGATTACCAAAGGTTTGCTGAAGGTATTAAGAAAGCATAAACCGGTCTGGATGAGCCTTCATTTTTCCCACCCGATGGAGCTGACAAGGGAGTCGATTGAGGCTTGCGGAAAGCTGGCCGATTCAGGCGTTCCGCTCGGTAGCCAGACAGTGCTGTTGAAAGGGGTGAACGATGATCCGGCGACGCTGAAAAAACTATTTCATGGTCTTTTGGCGGCGAGGGTACGCCCGTATTACCTGTACCAGTGTGACCCAATCCTTGGTTCATCACATTTCAGGACGCCTGTTCAGACAGGAATAAAGATCATTCAAAGTCTCAGGGGGCACACCACAGGATATGCGGTGCCTCAATACGTCATTGATGCTCCTGGAGGTGGCGGAAAAATACCGGTAACTGCTGAAAATATTTTCGGTTTCGATAAAAACAAAATACTTCTTCGAAACTTTGAGGGGAAAATCTACGAATACCCAGATCCAGGAACGTGTAAATAATCGAACAAATAATAGAAAGGAGGAAAGAGGACGGGTCGCAAGCAGGTAGAAGGAAGATTGTGTTGTGTCTAATGTTCAAATTTTTAAATAGGAATGGTATATGAAAAATAGCATTAAATTAATCACGGTGTTTATTGTTGGTATTTTTATCCTTGCAATTGGTTTTTCAAACCTGGCGATGGCACAGACCACAACAGGATCGGAAGATTTAATGATCGTAGCGTCATCGGATGAGGAGACCACTTCGGATGATGAAGAGACAACCGATGAAGGTTCCGGCGACGAGGAAGGCGGAGATGAGGGCGAGGGTGAAGGTTCGGAAGACGCCCCAGAGGAGTAATCCCCCCTGTTCATTCGCGAGGCAAATCGATAGCGTGGATGATTTGCACAGTTTTGAATAAAGCAGGGAATGCCGAATACCTTGGAAGCCTGTTATCGCAGGAATCGGCATTCCCTATGAATCCGATAAGAGGAGAGGAGTAGTAGATATAATTTTGGACAGAAATACCGTTATTGGATTGACTTATGATTTGCGTAGCCATTACCAGATGCTTGGATATACCCTTGAAGAGACAGCGGAGTTTGATTCCGATTCTACCATTGATGCAATAGAGGAGTCCCTGAATATTCTCGGTTTTAAAACCGAGAGGATAGGTAATGTAAAAGACCTTGTCACATCCCTGGCAGAAGGGAGAAGGTGGTCCATGGTCTTTAATATTGCCGAGGGTCTTCTGGGGATCGGAAGGGAATCGCAGGTGCCGGCAATTCTAGACGCATATGGCATACCTTATACCTTTTCCGATCCGCTCGTTACTTCAATTTGCTTCCATAAAGGTGTTGCAAAAAGATTCGTTCGAGACGCGGGCTTTCCAACGACCGATTTTGAAGTTCTCGATAGCGCGGATGAAGCAGATAGCGTAAATCTCGGGTTTCCGCTTTTCATAAAACCTGTCGCGGAAGGAACCAGCAAAGGAATTGATGCAAGCTCAAAAGTAGGCAATTTAAAAGAGCTGAAAGAGAGCGTCGCTAAAAAGATAGCGGAATGCAGACAGCCGGTGATAGTTGAAACATATCTGCCAGGAAGGGAATTTACGGTTGGGATCACGGGCACAGGTCAGTCAGCCAAAATTGTCGGAGTCCTTGAAATACTATACAAGGACGGAGCCGAGCAGAACGGTTATACCCTTATTAATAAGGAACGTTACGAAGAGTTTGTTGAATATCGCCTGGCTGATGATGATGAGGCGATGACTGCCGCTGATACCGCTTTGAAAATATGGAGGAAGCTGGGGTGTCACGACGGCGGAAGGGTCGACTTGCGGTCGGATGCCGATGGCATACCTAATTTTATGGAAGTAAACACACTCCCTGGGCTGGATCCGAAAAAATCCGACCTGCCGATTCTCTGCACGAAGAAGGGGATCAAATATCTAAGCCTGATAGAGGCGATCATTGAATCGGCTTTTGAAAGAACCGGGGGCGGCAAGGTGAATAAAGTGTAGCATGGAAAATGGAAGAGTTGTCGCGTGAAAGTTTCTGTTTTGCACGATTGTCGGGATATTTACGGCAATCCTGACGAACGGGATACTTTTCATCAGGTGATGTATGTTTCGGAATGTCTTGGTAAGATGGGGTTTATCCCGAAAATAGACCTTTATAGCGGGCGCGGCGGCGACCTTCTTTCTGCTATCCACTCGGGAAATATCGAATTGGTATTCAACCTCGTGGAAAATTTTTCAACTGGTGGCTTTCGCCCTGAGGCGGTTCCGGAACTGCTCGAAAAACATGGCATACCGTTTACCGGGTCTGGGAGCCGTGCGGTCATTGAAACAACCGACAAAGTCCTGGCGAAAGAGAAGATGAAGGAGAATGGCATACCTACGGCTGACTGGATCAATATCGACGGAACCTTTGGCAGGAGCGCCGGTACGGGGAAATATATCATAAAGCCGGTCTCGGAGGATGCCTCGGTAGGGATCGATTCAGCAAGTGTGGTTGAAGTCGCGGATATCGACGAGTTTGTAAAGATGCTTAAGAAACGAAGCATGAAGGAAGGGAAGAAATATTTCGGCGAGAAATATATCGGCGGCAGAGAGTTCAATGTTTCTCTTATAAGCTCTCCATGCGGTGTTGAGGTATTGCCGGTAGCGGAACTTCTGTTCAATGATTGGGGAATTGACGAACCCCGGATTCTTGATTATGACGCGAAATGGGAGAGCGAAAGCGAGTCATATATAAAAGTCACCAGGAGTTTCGATTTTGCCGAAGAGGAAAAACCGCTTATCGACAAGATCTCGGGAATTGCCGAAGAGTGCTGGAAGATATTTGGTATTGGCGGTTATGGCAGGGTTGATTTCAGGGTAGATGAAAGCGGACGCCCATACGTGCTGGAAGTGAATACAAATCCATGCCTTTCGCCTGATGCCGGGTTTTTCGCGGCATCGGAAAGAAACAGGATGTCGTTTGAGGAAGTTCTAAAGAGAATAGTTGAAGATGCTTTTGCGTGCCATGAGAAGAGGCTCGCGGAAAGCGCGGGGTAGGTAATGATGAGGAAAAAAGCGAGGAAAAGCGTACCTGGCAAACACGCCGGACAGCATACCCTGATATCCTTTTTCAGTTTTAACGCGAGGGAAAATATCCATGCTGATGATGTGGAGAGAATACGACAGCTGGTAAGGGATGCGGTGGTATTTTCGGAAGAAGAGATAGATATCTCGGCAGAACTGGTTCGTGAAAGACTGGAAAAGGGGGTAGCGAGCGGATACTATTTCATAATGGGAGAACTGGAAAACCGTTTCTGCGGATATACCTGTTTCGGGCCGGTGCCGGCAAGCAAGGAGAGCTTTTCACTTTATTGGATAGTGCTTGAAAATTCATTCAGGAGCCAGGGGGTAGGGAAGAGGCTTCTTGATATCACAGAAAAAAGAGTGCTGGAGATGGGGGGGAGGAGGCTGTATGCCGAAACCTCATCAAGAGAGGTGTACGCACCCGCGAGAAAATTTTATCTTTCCAACGGTTTTGAGCAGGTAGCGTTGTTTGACCAGTACTACGCTCCAGATGATGATAAGATCGTATATCTGAAAATACTTGGAAAAGAGAAGAATCCCGATTGACATGCAATTCGGATATTATTGAATACTTCGAACCCAAGACTCTATAGCTGAAAATACCTTTCTCCGCTTTTCTGCATTGGTCATGAATTGTCCGCGCGAAACCTCTATCTGTATCCAGGGTATTTCTGAAAAGTGTTTCCTGATAATGTACCCGCCTGAAAAAGGATCGTTGATTAGAACATTTGTTTCGCCAAATTGTTTCCTGAAACAGTTTGCCATTTCCTCGATCCAATTAACAGGGCAGGTTCCATCTCCGTTACCAAGACAGATATGAGGTCGTGGAATGCCAGGGACGGCTGAATTCGGCGGGCTGGTTGCGAACATTGTGTGGCAGTCGATTCCGGCGGCAACGTTACGCGATAGTGCGGTCAGGCGTTCATGGTATGGGGTATGGTATTTTGCGATCACTTTGTTGATCAGCATTTCCGGAAGAGGAGCGTTGTATATGGGAGCATTCATGCAGGTTTTCGTTTTTACCACTCCGTCGTCCCTTATATCGTCCGGAGCCCTGTTGATATCTATAAATGCCCGGGCAATATCTGTCGTAACATATGATTCAACAGTGTCATTGAAGTTGAAAATTTCATCTGCCCCTTCGTCGCCGTCTTCGACAATTTGTTCGTGAGTGAGCAGGTTGTATTCCATTACCTCCTTTGGAACGGATGTTCCTGCATGAGGAAGGGATAATATCAGAGGCAGTTTCAAGATTCCGGCCCGCAGGCGGAGCCGTCCCGTCTAGGATCGGCAACACCGATAAAATTCTTTCCTTCACGCAATACCATCTGCACACACCCAAGGTAAAAGGAGTACGGCTCTTTCTCTATGACGGTATATCCATGTTTTTTAAGAGCGGAAATTACGTCATCTCTTATCCGGGAAGATTCAAGCGAAACATTTTTATCTATTGAGCAGTGCATGCGAGGCGCGCTTACCGCCTCAAGGGGGGAGCGGTTCTCCATGCGAAGCAGCACCTGAAGAATGGAGGAGGCTATGCGTTCACTTCCGGGAGAACCGATAGATACCCACGGGCGTTTTCCTTTGAAGATAATTGTTGGCGCCACGCTTGCCCATGGAACTGCGTTTGGTCGCAGGTAGTATGGATGGCCGATATCGTCGTATTCAAACGCGCTCATGTAGTTGTTGAATAGAAAACCGTATTCAGAGGAAATTTCGCAAGACCCGTAGACCCTTTCTATTGACTGCGTTAACGAAACTACATTTCCATTTTTGTCCATTACGGAGAGGTGCGTTGTTTCGCCGCTTGTGCGTATGCCTTTATAGATATTTTTTGAAACCTTTTCAGCGTATTCCACGCTTAACATCTTTTCCTGAACGACCTGGGGGAAGAAATCGGGATTTCTCGGCCGGTCATTCCGGTCGATGTTGCACTGTCTTATAACCTCGGCAAGAGCCAAGGCTCCTTCGGGTTTGTCCAGGTCTCGGAATTTTGCCGGAAGATGTGAAAAGAGATTGAGCATTTCTATCAGCACTCTCCCGGCGCCGGGAGGCGGAAATGTGATAACGCGCATCGCTCCAAATTTGGTTGATATAGGCTTTCTTTCAATAGGGAGCGGGATTTGAGCCAGATCATCCCTTCGGATAAATCCCCCATGTTTTATCATGTCATTCGCTATCGAACGGGCTATCTTCCCGCGGTAAAAGGTCTTTGAACCATGCTTTGAAAGTCTTTTCAGCGCTGTGGCAAGTTCAGGTTGTTTGAAAATATGCCCCGCAGGATATGCTTTCTGGCCGTTCCTTAAGAAGAGGGCGCCAGCCGATCCTTTCCTTAGATTTTTTATCTCCCTTTTTGTCAGTGCATGCTGTAGAGGGGATATCGGGTATCCGTCTATGGCTAGTGAAATGGCGGGCTGGAAAACATATTCGTGCGGGAGTTCGCCGTACCTTTTTTGGACATATTCAAGAACAGCAGGGGTGCTTGGCACGGTAGAAGCACGGAAACCGGTAATCAATTCCGATTTGGAAAAAGTGCCAGGTATAATTCTATGAGGTGCGCGCGACGAACCGTCAAGCGCGACTGTTTTTCCTGTCTTGCTGTTGTAAATGAGGATCATGGTCTGTCCGCCCAGACCGGACGCGTGAGGCTCGCAGACCCCCAGCGCGTAGGCGGTTGCGACAGCGGCATCAACCGCGTTCCCCCCTTTTTTAAGCATTTCGACCCCCGCCTTGGTTGCCAGGTAATGCGCGGAAGACACCATGCCGCGAGGGGAAGCGGATATTCTCTGCGGTTTCGGGATGCCGGAATTATTCAGTTCAAACTCTTCCGTGTCGCCAACGTAATGAGATTTCAGGGTCATAAATTCATATTTTTTTTAATTCCGTGGCGAGGAATTCTGTTAAGAGTAATGTTCTTTGCACAAGGCTAATACGCTGAACCGATTCCTGCGTTGTATAAAGATCCTGCGCCACCGGTCCGATCCCGCACAAAACCCCTTTATCTTTTGGTGCCAGACCCGCCACTGAGGGCCAGACGGAAGAATCAAGTTCCAGCGGAATTTCCCACTGGGAGGCGATATCCACAAACTCTTTAGCCAGAACATCGGTCTGTTTTCTTTTCAGCATAGGAGGCCTTTCTGCGATCATCTCAAGTTTCCATTTGAGATCGGTTTTGCCTAGAATGGAAAAAATCTCCTTTTCAAGAGACTGGGCATGTTCTTCATCCGGGTATGATATCTGCAAAAGAGCGGTAACTCGGTGTGGGAGCAACATCGGAAACGCATCTAGCTTGATGTCGATTATGGAAACCGCGGTGCGATTCTTCTTGGATGTCAGCGGAAAGATATCTTTCATTTTTGTCATAAGCCAGTTGAGAGGCTCCGGCTGTTTCAAGCTCTGACCAAGCCTCCGTTTTTTTCCTTCTATCACAAGACGGAAATTTTTCTGCCCTCTCCTGTTCGTGATTATCTTGCAGTCAGGCGTTCCGGGGCGAAGAACAATTATTTTATTTGCCTCGCTCATCGCCTTTCTTATGATATCTCTGCTATAGCGGTAGTCTTCCCCCTCATCCGCGTAATAAAGAACTCCAAGCGGGACGTTTCTAAGTACCTTTAGACTGCGAAGGGAGCGTAAAGCGTACATCATTGATACCAGCGGAGCGCGGGAAATCCCGATCCCCTCGCCGTAAAGTAGTTCAGGATCTTTCCTGAACATCTGGCGAGGGGCTGATTCGTCTATCGGCACGTCTAGATGTCCAACGATAAGGACGCCTTTTTCCATACCTTTTTTTGTCTCCCAGGTCCAAACAGAATTGTTGTTCGTAAACCTGGGAACCTGCGACATCGCAATCTGATTAAAGAATTCGTCAAGTTTGTTGGCGATGTTTTGAATCTCGACAGGTTCTGATGTCCTGCTTGGAAGGTTCGTCCATTCCTGCAGGGATTTTTCAATTTGGTCGCGGCGTTCCGTAAGGTAATTGAAAGCGCCGGTACCTATCGACTCCTTCGTTGTTTCAAATGGGGGTGGATTTGGAGTTCCGAAGTATCTTGCGCTTGCTACTTCCACGAGTCTGTTTACCAGCGCGTCGAAATCAAGCCCCATATTCGCGGCGGCGGCGACAAATGAGCCGTTCTCTCCCAGGCTGGGAAGACTGTTTATCTCAAGTATATAAATGTTCCCAGATGAGTCGATACGCATATCCACTCTAGCGCAATCGGCGCAGTTCAACGCCTTGAATGCCTTCAGGGCGAGCTCCTTTGCCTTTAGCGCGGTTTCTTCGGATATGCGCGCTGGGCATCGAGGTCTTACGGTTCTGTCGGATCTGTGAGTTTTGTCTTCCCATGTATATATCGCCGGTCCTCCACCCTCGAACACAATTTCGGCGGGGACGAACGCCTCTGTTGGCATGTTCCCCAGGAGGCCAACGTTAATTTCAATACCGTCGATGTACGCCTCCGCGAGAACAGGTTGATTGAACATCTCGAATATTTTACCAGCGGCCTCGCGGAGCTCTTCCTTGTTGTAAACGATGCGAAGCCCCAATGAGACAGCTTCGTTTTTGGGTTTTACGATAATCGGATATTCGAGAGGGGGATCTTCGAAATCGGGATCGTCAAGAACGGCAAAATCGGGGGTAGGCAATCCATGTTGCCTGAAAATCATTTTGGCGACAACTTTATCGAGGCAAAGAGAGTGTGAAAGAGGGCCTGATCCAATGTAGGGAACGCCGACCATCTCGAGGATCCCTGGCACATGAGTGTATCTCGCCTGCCCCTGTATCCCGTAAGAAAGGTTGAAAACCATTCCTGGCCGTTCGCCTTTTAGCGCCCTGGGCATGAAGTTTTCCAGCTGTTTTATGAGATCTTTATCCCCTTCAACAGCAATTGCCTGATGCCCCCCTTTTTTAAGGGAGTCGAGAATTCTTTTTATCGCTTTAAGGCCATACTTTTCGCGGTTGGGCGTGCCAAAAAGGTTTATTACACTTTTGCTGTCACGGTTGTAAACTACTGCAATCTTCATAATATCCCTAACGAGATTTTATCCCAGATTTAAACAGTAGGGTTACGGTTATCTTGAAAAAGATGGAACACTCCTGCCGTATTTGAAAGTGTGATGTCTTTCCAGTTCGCACGCAATAATGAAGGTCACCATGAAAAGTGGGGTTGTTGTAAGTTTATTGGTAGTCCCAACGGGAATTGGCTCCTCTCGCGTCAACGTCCTGTTGCCGCGCCATTAGCCGCGATTCGCTTGCTATTCACTCGCGCCGCAAGCTCACATTCGATTCCCCGTGCTTATTTATTAAGATACTGATATCCCACCGCAGTTGAGAAAGAGATAAGAATATTTGGTAGTCCCAACGGGAATCGAACCCGTGTTACCGCCGTGAGAGGGCGGATTATATTAATGTAACTGATTGAATACAAAGGGATTTAGCCTTTCGGATTTTCGATATGGGGCACATGCGGGGCACTGTTTTTCCCGATCGGCAGATTTCTCATTATCTCGACGGCATTCATCAGATTGCTTGGAGCAAGGTGAGCGTACTTTTGAGTCTCTTTTATATCTTTATGGCCAAGTAATTCCTTCACGACGTAAAGGTCAACACCGGCTTGAACTAGTCGGGATGCAAAATCGTGTCTTAGATCATGCCATCTAAGATTTTCAATTCCTGTATTGTTTGGAGATTTACTTACGATAGGAGGTTTCGAAGTTCGATCCAAAGCGGTTAACCACGCCTTTCTAAGTTTGCTTTCGTGTATCTTCTTCCCATCCGGCTCTGCAAAAATGTAATCAGAACGAATATGCTTAAGCTTGGAAAGTTTGAGCAGAATATCGTGAAATTCGTCGAAAATGGGGATACCCAGCGGTTCACCATTTTTTGTTTTTCCGATGAGTATCCAGCGTTTAAACAGATTCACCTGTGACCATTTCAGTTCGAGAAGATTCCCGCGTCGAAGCCCGGAATGGCGTGCACCGATAATAAGATTTTTAAGCCATTCAGGAGATGCCTCATAAAGTGCCTGGATCTCCCATTCTTCTAAAAAACGTATTCTGCTTTTCCCAGGCTTGTTCTTTTTAACTGCTTCAGCGGGATTTTTTTCTATCCACTCAAGCTCTTTTAAGGCAACATTCAGGCACGTTTTTAATAGTGTCAATTCCTTATTAACGGTGTCAAGGGATCCAGCAATTTTGCTACGGTTGATTTTATATTTTTGAATATCGCTTGGCTCAATAAACCTTAGAATAAAGTCACCAAAAAAAGGGAGGAGATGGTTTTTAAAGATCCCTTCGTCGCGAAGCTGTGACTTGTGGGATTTTTTAGTGGAGTAATCTTTCAGATATTCTCTTGCAAGATCTGAAAATGTTTTGTTAGCACCTTTTGAAAATCCAAAAAACTTGCCTTCCGCAATCTGGGCTTTTATTCTTATCGCAATTTTTTCGGCTTCACGTTTTGAAGATGTTCCTAGATTTATTTTTTTAAACTTACCTTGGTACCTGATCGTAATATGGTAAGTTGAGCCGCCTGGTTTTTTATACATAACTGCCTAATATGATAAAAATATAACGCAATTAAATCAAATGCCAGTTATAGCATTCCAACGAGATCTTGCGCTTTCTTTTTTAAATCGGGTTTTCGCTTGTCTGCAATCCTTTTTGACACTAAAAAATTGTCGAGGTCTTTCATATCGAAAAGAATCTTACATTTTTTACCTTTCCCGTGTCCTGCAATCTTTATCGCTGGAATTATAATACCTGCCCAGTCGTACAAAGTGCCGGTCGGAATACCAGTATAGATGGAGGCTTCCTTCACACTGTAGAATCTTTTCGCGATTGTGGTCATTTTGACAGAGTAGGGAGAATTGAAATGAAATCATTGCAATGAAGGGTAGCATCGTTGAATATTTTATTTTCAAAGATCATTCTGCCCGTCCTCATTTTGGGACAGGTCCGTAACAGCACCGTAATTAGAGCATAAGAAAATGGTGAGAGCAAGAAATAATTACAGAACTGCTACAGATTTAGATTTGCACGAAATTATTGAAAATGATTTGTAACAAGTTGTGTAAAAGAATGCTTCTGGTAGTAGATTGGATTATACGAAGAATAGTGTAAAAAATAATACAGTGTAGGAATACAAGGAATTATCCGAAGGATAAAAGATATTCATTGGGTCAGTATAAAATATGGAGATTAATGATGTCGAGTCTTGATGCCGTCAGGGAATTTGTTATTTCGGTTCGGGTGTTTGAAAGGTTCCTGAGACTTAAAGATCTTGAGTTGCGGGAAATAGTTTTGAGAATTCTTGGGTTAAAAGGTAATGAAAATACCTGAGTTAACATAAAGAACAAGATAACATCGGTGTTACATTACAGAGTATTTCAAATATATTTGCATGCTTGAAAAATACATTTAATCTAAATTGAATCCCATCCCCTTTAACACCCATCTGCTTGTTGATTTATCTAAAGATTTACCAGCGCCGGTTAGACCCCTAAGATTACTAAAGGGCTTGAATCCGCATTTCTGATCTACTTGTTCGTTTATCTTGCTGCTATAGTCAAGTACCCTACCTATTGCTTCAATCATTTGGGTAGTCTTGATATCTTTTCCATGCATAAGGTAGTCTCTGAATTTTTCTGCGATTTTTAAATCGTCTTTTGCATATTTTTTAATAGGAAAACCATAAATAATTTTAAAAAGGTTCATAAAATCCTTGCGTTTTAAGTCATGAGTCTCAATTGCATCCCACGTGAGCTCTGAGTTTGTTTTATGTAATTTACGAACTCCTGAATACAAAATTAACCTTTGTCCATATTCCAGCCTAAAAAACACATAAGCTAATACGATATCAATGCCTAATGAACTATCGATCAGAACTGGAACCTTTTCGAAAAAATTTCTCACATAGTCTGATTTGTTTCCAAAATAGGTTCTCAGTCCATCCGTCCGTGTTGGTCCGGAAATCATACTGTTACCTCCAAAAAATAAGATCGGCAATTCAGATATTTTTGTTTCATTTATGAGTTTCTATCCATTTTTTAGTAAGTTTTTGAGACTCTGAAATCTGTGCCTGACTCATCCGTTTTTCGATAACATTTATGTTATCTTTACCATTCGCATTTCCATTTAATGCGGCAATGGTAAACCACATATGTGCTTGAATATTATCCTGAACAACCCCCTGTCCCATGGCGTATTTCATGCCACTTTCATTCTGTGCTACATCATTTCCTTGCTCAGCAGATTTTAAAAACCACTTCATGGCCTCTTTATTATCTTTAATGACTCCATCACCCCTTACATACATTAAAGCCAATTCGAGTTGAGACTCTGAGTGCCCTCTTTCAGCACCCTTTCGATACCATTTGAGGGCTTCTTTATAGTCCTGTGAGACCCCCCCCTTGCCATTGGAATACATAAAACCAAGAGAATATTGTGCAAATATGCATTCTTCCGCAACTTTGCTATGCAAGCGGAATGCTACTTCGTAGTCTTGAGCAACTCCAACCCCCTCAGCATACATAACACCTAATAAGCACTGAGAGCTTTTGTCTCCTTGACTAGAGGCGATAGTAAAATTTTGTAGAGCATTTTTATAATCACGTTTATAGAAAGCCGCTACACCCTTTACATAAAAAGCATTTTCATCCGCTAGTGCAATAGAAGGGGCAAATAGGGGCAAACAAAAGAGTAAAAATGGCACGAATCTAAACATAACTGTAAAACCTCCAAATGACTGGTAAGAGAAATTATGCCGGTATAATACTACTTCAGTTTACCTTTTGGTAAAGAAGATTTTCTAATTTTCAAAGCGAGATCTACGATGGTTTTTGTGTTGTCGTCGGCATTTCTATAGGTTTCCAGCAGGTTGCGTTCTTCGGTAGTTGCCTGGATAGTTTCCGGGTGTTTGCCAGTCAGAAGGTAGTAGATATCGTTTGGCCATTTACTAGCTATTCCAATTATTAACTTTACACCGACATTTGAACCTTTTTCAGCTTCATGAATAGTAGGTCCAGAAACCCCTATTAATTCAGCTACTTTACTTTGAGATAGATTAAGATTCTCTCGCCATGCACGTAATCGATGACCAAAACCACTAAAAATAACTAATAAATTATTTGACATCGATAGGAATTCTTAGTAAATATATCCCTATGCTGATATGTAGGTCTTGTTTATCAAGAGAAAAAAAGGGAGCTGGGGCGAGTGGATTGCCTGTAGAGACTACGGGCCTACTTGTCAGCAACGAGAACCCATGGCGGAACACGAGCCCCCTCCTGATTTTTCTGCTGAAAGATATCCCGCAAAAATTCGAGCAATTAATAAGTATTCCCTCACTGGATAAGAGCCTTTGCCGAGGCACTTCCGTTAAAAAAGTTATAACAATGGCGGACGTATTACATCCAGTGAGGGATTTTACCACATATTGCACAGATATGGCGAATATCAATCTGCATTCCGAGTCAGTATTAAAGTCACTAACCGTGAGATCGTTGGCGGGCGGGAACGGAAATGTTAACGACAGGTCCGTAACAGCAATCCCGTCCGCCGTTATAAAAGGCCTCATGTATCCGGGGGGCATCCTCAAAACCGTACGGATACTTTTTAAGAAATGCGCGGGGGAAATTCTTAAAACTCGACGTATACCCCCGCGCAAAATTAAGAAAATATTAAATTGGGCAGCGATTGGATCCCTCCCTAAAAAGCTGAAGGCCGTGCCGGGTAACGCTGGCACGGCATCAGCTGAAAGATCTTTAACAGTTGGACTTATTGAAACACTCTCCTCTCATTACGCAAGGAGACGGGGGTTCTGGATGCCCCCGTCTCCACCCCCTTCAAAAGGAAATGGATTGAGTCAGCGGTACCAATACAACTTTTGTATAGGGATGGGCTGTTAAAGGTTAATTACAAAACACTTATGTAATTAGAAATCGGAATAAAGGTTATCGATGTTTGAGAAAGAAAGTCAGTTTAAAGGAAGTAGATGAAGTCATTTCGGAATGCGGGAGAACTATAAAGAAGACCAGGGATTTCATAAATGAGATGGAAAAAGAGATGAGCCGAGCGGTCGGCCAGTTTAATAAACCGCATGTTGTATTCAGGGGATTGCGGATATATTTCCCTGAAGAGATATTAAAAATCAATTCGGTTAATCCAGGTTCAGAGATTGCCAAAAACCAGCTGTTCGAAATATTAAAAAGTCATGCGTTGAAAATTAATCCAGCAAAAGTAATCAGGTTTTTAACAAGGGGGTCCAATGGGAATCAAAGAAAGGGAAAGTGGAAACGTAAAGTGCATTAGGTGCGGTTGCACTGATGAGCAAGCCTGCATAAACGATGTTGGCGAAACGTGCGAATGGGAAATTGTAAACAGTGATGCAGGTCTTGGTATCTGTACCTTCTGCGTAGACGAAGACGATTCCGGCGATCTATCACGCACTGAGGAGATAGAGCCGGGTTGGGAGCAAAGGCCGTCAGGGCTGATCGTTCCGGCGAACCATTTTCCAGAATTATCCATATAGTGCGGAAAACTTACTAACAGACCATGAACCATCACGAGAAAAAGGTTAAGCGCTAGAAAGTATAAAGGGGGTTTGCAATGGTATTACGAATTCGTAGTGTAAAGCCGGAGTACTTCTTCGACGAGAATTTGGCTGACATGCCTGCGCTTTGCCGGATCTTTTATCTTGGCCTAAAAGGCGCAGCGGACCGGAAGGGGAGGCTGGAAGACAGGCCGAGAATGCTTAAGGCAATGATATTGCCATACGATGAAGCGGACGCGGATGAGTTCCTGAAATATTTAAGTGAATACAATAACCGGTTCGGTCAACCTTATATAACGAGGTACAAGGTTAACGATACTGGATATATTCAGATAAATAACTTTCTGTCTGAAGAGATCCCGGGGAAATACGAACCATCAAGCCGTATACCTTCAATGGAAGGGCTTGTGGAGGAAGTTGTTGATTCTCTCAAAATCGATCAGAACCTGAGACGCGAGATATATGGCCGCGATTCATTTGAATGCAAGTATTGCGGCCTGGACATGAAGAGCGAACCGCGCAAGATCTGTATTGATCTTGTAATACCGGCAATGAAAAGCGGATCGCTCACAAAGAAGAACATTGTCACCTCATGCAAGCGTTGTCATGGGCGCAAGGGTGATCGTACACCTGATGAAGCGGGTATGACCTGGCCGGAAGGTTTCGGCGAAAAGGTAGCCGAAAAGCGAGTTGACGGGGTCGTGACCCCCGTCAGCGGAACGTCTGACCCCCGTCCGACCCCCGTCAGTAATGGTCAAAATGACGATGCGGACAACGGCTTATCGAATATTGTCCAATTAAAGCTAAGTAGCGGAAATAATGATACTTATAATACTGTTAACGGTGTTCAACCCCCCGTTAACCCTACGTTAACCCCCCGTCAAAGGGGGGTCATGGGGGGTGAGGATACCGTCGTGACCCGTCGTGACGGGGTCGCAAGGGGTCATGACCCCGTTAAAACGTCTGAAAATCAAGGTCAACCAACGGATGGCTTAGTTAAATTAATTGATAACGGCACGCAACCCCCTTTAAAGACGGTAACTACTGGAAATAATAGGGGAAACGGGCATAAAGACGAAGGTATTCATACTGACTTCCCACCCCCGTTAACGGGGGGTAAACCCCCTGTTAACCCCCCTTTAACAACAGGTCAACGTAGATGTCGCCAACCGTCGGTAGGAAAGGAAAGGAAAGGAAAGGAGAGGAAAGGACTCTCTCTAAAAGGGGAAAATCATGCGTTAACCGGGATACTTGGGAGTTTTGTTGAAGAGCAGGACGTAAACGTAAGAGAGAGAAAAATTGCAGTAGGTGGAAGAAGTTATAAAAAGCAGGTTCGTAGCAAGTTTGATTATCAGGAACTGGAATGGTTATCCAAAACAAACCGTGATGCAGAGCTGGCGTTAACGTTGGCAAAGCATGTAAAGGAATTCACAAAAGAAGATTTATCCGGGAAAGATTTTTCGATGTGGATCGAGGATATGCGTCAGATGCGGGAATCGGAAAACAGAACCCATGAACGTATGCTCGAAGTGATCAATTTTGCGATAAAAGACAGCTTCTGGCGAAAGGTGACGCTTTCGCCGTCGAGATTGCAGAAGAATTTCACGGAAATAGCAAGTCGACTGGAAGCTGAAAAACAGGATCCAAAAAAAATTGAGGAAACCAAAAATAACAAAGCAGTAGAGAAAATGAACGAATTAAGAGAAAAGTGCTTAAAAATACATTCAGAAATGGAACCTGGAAAGGATAGGGACTCGTTCAAATTCGATTTTGAAATGAGTTATGAAAACTGTCAGGGATTAAAAAGAATTCTTGAAGAACATGATAAGGGGACATAGTCATGAATCTAGCGTTGAAAAAAAATTGCAGTAAAGCGATGTGGGATGCAGCAATCAGCTGGGTTGATGAGCGCCGTTCAATGATTGCGTCCGTATCAAAGAGGTACCAAGTTTATACAGCGTATGACATCGAGGATTACTTAAGTCAGGCGTATTTAATCGCATACGAAACGCTTATGGAAATCGGCGGGCCGGGAAAGAAGTTTGAGCAGTTCTTCTGGGTCCGCTTCAAGGGACATGCTTTCAAGGTATCGATGAATCCGATCCCGCCAGAAGAGATAAAGCCTTCGCAGGATATTGACAAAGACGTTATTAAAAAAATGTTGGACATCATGACGCAAAAGGAGCGTGAAGTCTGGGAGTGTTATCTGGGCGGATCCACGACTAAAGGGCAGGTGGCAGGAGAGCTTGGCAAGAAATCCCAACACAGGGTGAAGATGCTCAAGCGCCGAGGTTTTCAGCGTGTAGCCAGATCCGCAGAAAGGCGTGAGTTGCTAGAAAGTATTCGTTGTTCATAGGGGATTATATGGCAAGCAAATCAAAAATTGCATGGACCGATAGCACGTTGAATATTGTATCGGGTTGCACGAAAGTATCGCTCGGATGCGATAACTGTTATGCAAAGGCGATTGCGAATCGCTTTCATGGTAGTGGAGGTTATCCGAAAGACGATCCATTCAAGGTCACCTTACATCCCGGCAGATTGGAGCAACCGCTACATTGGAAAAAGTCGAGAAAGATCTTTCTCTGTTCAATGGGGGATATATTTCATGAAGATGTTCCTGATGAATTTCTTGATAAAGCATTCGCCATGATGGGCCTTGCATCCTGGCATACGTTTCAGGTGCTCACAAAACGTCCTGAAAGGATGAGGCGGTATTTGGATGTAGTCACAGATAATCGTGAACATTCCATAGGCGCAGAGATAATGAAAATCTCAGGCGGTTTACATCATGGAATTATAGAGCTTCCATTCCCAAACGTATGGCTTGGCGCGACTGTCGAAAATCAGGAGATGTTCAATAAGCGATGGCAACACTTAAAACATATTTCGGCAAAGATATTGTTCATCAGTTATGAACCTGCATTGGGACCGTTGATACTGCCTGCCGATTTTCTGGAACGCGGTCAAAAAGTATGGGTGATCATCGGCGGGGAATCTGGCCCTAATGCAAGATATATGCGATGGGAATGGGCTTATTCAGTACAAAAGCAGTGCAAGGATGCAAACGTCCCTGTGTTCATGAAACAGATGTCGAGGAAAGAGCCTATACCGGATCAACTGCTGATAAGGGAATTCCCTGGACAGGTATTACAGATGAAAAATAATGATGGGGTATTAAAAGAAGAGGGAAGGTTAATTAAAAATAACTTTGGCGCGGGGAAATGACATTTAAGGAAGTAAGCGAGATATATGGACTTCCTCAAAAGCTTTTGATCCGGCTAAAGGAGATGGGTTTGATAGGTGAACCACTTGACGCGGAGAGTGAGCGAAAGATTGAATTCCTTTCAGCGTTCTGGGGGAAGGAGTGGTTCATCAAGCTTGAACTGTCAGGATACTCAGTTAAAAAGCGCCAGATGATGGCCAGGAAGGCCGAGCTGAACAAATGGGAAAGTTATGTATACCAACGCTACTTGAACGCATTAACAGACGGAAAATCGAAGCGGATAATGATTAATGAGATTGTAGAGGAGTTGAACAGGAATTATAAAATTCCGGTGGAGCATATCTCGATACTGCGTATACGCCAGTTAAGAAAAAGAGCGTGGAATCACCACATGAAAATGGCTAAAGAGACAGGTAAAAGGACGGGAGAATGGCTAAAAACCGGTGGAGTAAAATAAAAATAAGATATTTTATGGGCCATGAATGGCTAAGGTTGCCGGAAAAGGGAAAGTTCAGCTCTGCATGCTGTTGGCGGGGTTCTTATGCGTAAGCAACTTTCGCTTTTGGGCGAAGATAAACCTGCGGAAGCGATAGAATTTCTGCGTATGCAGGAGCCTGCCGAAGGCTACGCTGTAAAGTTCAGTGGCGGCAAGGACAGCATAGTCCTTTATTCATTGGTGCTTCTGTCAGGGGTAAAGCATAGGGCTTTTTACAATGTCACGACGATAGATCCCCCGGAGCTCGCCCGTTTTATAAAGTTGAATTATCCAGAGGTGATCTGGTTATATCCGAAAAAGAATTTTTTTCAGCTATCGATGCAGAAAGGTATCCCTACCGTTGCCAAGCGGTGGTGTTGTGAAAAGCTGAAACACAAAGGGAATAAAAGGGCATACGGAACAAAACATATTGTCACCGGCATACGGTCCGATGAAAGCCGTATGAGGGCTGGGCGTGCAAGGATTACACAGATGGAAGGCCAGTTTCTCTACGCGCCGATATTCAATTTTACCGAAGAAGATGTCTGGAGTTATATCCGGTCGAAAGGTCTGGCGTATCCGAAGCTTTATGACGAAGGGTTTGCACGGTTGGGTTGCGTGATATGTCCGTTCATATGCAGGCCGGGGATTCTGGATAAACACAGGAAACGCTGGCCAGCAACGTACAGGCGGTTCGAGAAGGTCTTTGCCGAGTACTACAAATTGAAAAAAAGTTATTACGACATGCGCGGGATTAAGAATGCGGAAGAGCTTTTAAGGTTGTGGTACGGGGGGAAGCCGCTGCCTGCGATGAACAGGAACCAGATAGGTTTATGGAGAAGGTAGCGTGAGCAAGTTACAGTCACTTAACTTTGATAACAAAATACTCCTTTCGGTAAACAGGATTAAGAGGTGGTATCAGCATTGGCAGGGAGAGGTTTTTATATCCTTCTCTGGCGGCAAATACTCTACGGTCCTTTTGCATATGGTGAGATCGATTTATCCAGGTATTCCTGCTGTATTTGTAGATACAGGGATCGAGTATCCCGAAGTGGTCGAGTATGTGAAGACGGTTCCAGATGTTGTTTGGCTGAAGCCGGAGAAGAGTTTTAAGGAGATTGTGGAGGAGTATGGTTATCCGGTTGTGAGCGGCAGGGTATCGAGGAACGTAAAGAGGATCCGTGAGGGGAAGCCGGGGAATTTGCCGGTTGCCTGGAATTATCTTTTGAATGCGCCGTTTAAAATTTCGGATCAGTGTTGTTACTTCCTGAAGTCGGGGGTGTTGAGAAAATATCAGCGGGAAACAGGGTGGGGTGAACTGGCTGGCCGCAGAATAGGGGAGAGAGGAGATCGATTGCGAAGAGATTGCGCTGGGTGGATGTCAAAGCAGACTGTTCTAAATCCTTTGGCATTCTGGGGATCGGAAGATATCTGGAACTATCTAAAAACCAAGGAAATTCGGTATCCTCGCACATACGAAGAGGGGGAAACCCGCTCTGTTTGCATGTTCTGTCTGTACGGACGTGCTGGCAGCCGCTTTGAGCGTTTAAGGGTCACACATCCTGAAATCTGGTCCCGAGCCATGACCAATCTGAATCTTGCCACTGTCCTCAATTACACGCATGGCCAGCAAATGGTACTTATTAAGGGGATGGAGGATTAATTTATGGTATATATCATACCTAAATGGGCAAGGCGGTTTCAAGATTTCAGCGCAACACTTATGGTAGGTTTTATCATGGAGGTGTTGCATGGTCAGGTACAATCGATTGTCAATAAAGCAAGGAGACGGCGTAATGAGTGCGAACGGAGGCGACAATGGCTAGAGCCGATTTACTGACCGACCTCGTTCGCTTCGGAATGGCTGGTCATAAGATCGCCTTCTTGGAAGTCTTGGACCGCCGTCGTTACGAACAGAATCTGACAAAAGGCTCGACGGAGCGATTCAAAGCCACGGGGCGAAGGAAGCTGAATGGATAACATTTACTTCAACCGTGCCGACCATGGTTTTACCGGCATTGCCGATCAGACAGAGGTTGCGGCATGACAGAGCCTGCCCTTGCTACCGTCAGCTACGAAAGCCAGAACGGACAAGTGTCCTGGCGCGGCGTAAGCATGGTGGACGGCAACGGCTTCAACACATTTATGACCAACGATGTCGCATCACGGCTTCACGACACAGAAGGCCACGCCGAATTTGAAGCGCATCTGCGGGGATTGGCCAATACCGGATTCGCTCGCGACAGCCTCAACGCCATTCTAGCGGCCGAAGTCCCTGAAGAACGAGACTGGGCAGTCGGCGAAGCCATGGCGGAAGCCTACCTGAGTCACGAACATGAAATCACTTGGCCCTGGAACATGGAGCGCGATAAGCGAAATCCCAAAGCAAGCCTTCAAGGAGCCGATCTAGTCGGATTTGAGATCGACGGCGACAATGCGCGCCTTGCGCTTGGGGAAGTCAAGACATCTACCGATGCAAACACACCACCCGGAGTAATGAACGGCAGGAGTGGCATGACCCACCAGATTGACAATCTGGCGAATAACCTATCCCTGATTTGTCAACTGCTCAAATGGCTCTTGCCCCGTTGCAAAGGCACGACACACGAGACATCCTTCAATACGGCAGTAGGGCTTTTCTTGAATTCTGGAAACAAGGCGATTTCACTCTTTGGGGTTCTAATCCGGGACACGCAGCCGAATGATCTGGATTTGAAGGCACGGGGTGAAACCCTGACATCAGTACTGCAAGCTCCGACGACGTGCCGTTTGATAGCAATATACCTGCCATGCCCCATTTCTGACCTTCCTTCTCGCGTAGCGGGAGGTGAGTCATGAGCCATTGGCTGTTTGACAACTTGGCCAGCACACGCCAGGAAGCCCTAAAACAGGCCGGACGTGCGCAACTGTTTCAAGAGCTGCTCAACGTGCCGTCCGTGGTGGATCACGAACTGATCCGGCGTACCGCCGAGGCGTTGGAGATGGTTGTTCTCGATCTTGTCATGGAAGATATTTCCGACAACGAAGAGAAACAGAAAGAGTTGAAGCTCGCCGCCGCCGACGCATTCCGATTGCTTCGCGCCCTGCCGCCGCCGAAAGAATCGCTCGACGCAGGAATGTTTCTATTGCGCGCCGGAACTCTCGCCGTGTTGGGTGACAAAGGTTCTGACGCCGCACGGTGGATGAGAGAGACGCCTTGGCCCGATCTTCCGATAGATTCGGAAGACTGGAGCAAACGCACCTGGGCGACGGTCATAGACATCTGGCTACGCCTCATTCGCAAACATGGGTGGTCGGACCGCGACGCGGTATTGGAGCGAATTGCCCGCTTGCGTAGGGCTCAATCTGATTTTGAACAAACCCATCTCCAAGGACGGGAACCTGCTCATGCAAAGGCGACCGCCTTGGAATTGATCGGGCTTTACCACTTGGCTAAGGCGGCTGAGATTTTCGCTCACTACATAACCGATGGTGTAGTGGATAAGAAATACCAAATCCACCAATTGCTTGAGACGCATTTTGACCGTGTTATGGCCGTCTGCAAGCATGCGCAGATGATCGACCTGGAACCACTGAGTCGGCTTCTTGCAGCAAGTGCTTCGCAAATGGCGGAAAACTCGATCTGGAACGTTACGCGAGCGGTCAACTCTCGTGTCACGCAGTTCGTGCGCAACCTTGTTGATCGAGGCCGGGGCGACCGAGCCATTTTCGACGTACTCCCACCGCAGCGTCGGACCTTGGCGGAAAAGGGCCTCCTTGGCTCAAGTCGCCGAGCCGTCGTTGTCAGCTTGCCCACCTCCAGCGGAAAGACGCTAATAGCCGAATTTCGATTGCTACAGGCCCTGAACCAATTCGACCATGAGCGCGGCTGGGTAGCTTATTTGGCTCCGACACGAACATTGGTGAATCAAATCGCGCGGCAACTTCGCCGAGACTTGGAACCACTCAACATTATCGTTGAGCAGGTCAGCCCCGCACTTGAAATAGACAACATTGAAGCGGAGCTACTGCATCAACGCGATCAGGCTAATGCCTTTCGGGTCCTGGTTACAACCCCCGAAAAGTTGGACCTCATGCTTCGCCAAGGCTGGGAGGCCGAAATAGGTCGCCCGTTGACCCTGGTGATTGTCGATGAGGCGCACAATATTCAAAGTGTGCGGCGAGGACTGAAACTGGAACTTTTGCTCGCTACGATCAACAGCGAGTGCCAGCGCGCGCAATTTCTACTGCTTACCCCGTTTATCGACAATGCGCGTGAAGTCGCACGCTGGCTGGGAGGGCAGAATTCCGAGGACATCAGCCTGGCCCTTGATTGGCAACCCAATGACCGGGTAATTGGAATTATCCAGGCTGAACAGGGTGACGCAATCAACGGCCACAGTTACGACTACCAGCTTCGCATGGAGACTGTTCACACTACGCGGCAGACTCTGGTTGTGGATGAGTTACTTGTGCTTCCTAAAAACGCAAGCATTGCGTCCACTTACAGAATGGTCTCCAATCAAGGTTCGTTGGCGGCCGTTGCTGCACAAAAGCTACAGGAGCGCGGACCTGTAATTGTTATGCATCAAAGACCAGATTGGGTGTGGGCTCTTGCCAAGAAGCTCAAGATCGAAACGAACCGAAAGGCACCGACGCAAAAGATTGAGTTGGTCCAGGAATTCCTCAGATTGGAATTTGGCTCCGATTTCCCCCTAGTTGATTTGATTGCTTATGGCGTTGGTGTTCATCATGCTGGACTCTCCGATGAAGTACGGGCGCTCATGGAATGGTTGTTTGAGGAAGAGGAGCTCCGCTTTCTTGTCGCAACAACAACAATAGCGCAAGGTGTTAATTTCCCGGTCTCAGGCGTTGTGATGGCTTCGCATCAGTATCCCTATGGCGAAGATATGCCGCCCGAAGACTTCTGGAATATCGCGGGACGAGCCGGTCGTATTTCGCAAGGAAGCCTTGGGGTTGTCGCATTAGTGGCGGGCGATCCGTCAAAGGCAGATGCACTCCGGGGATTCGTCCAAAAGCAATCGGGCGAACTAAACTCAGCACTCATCTCATTGGCACGGGAAGCAGGTGAAAAATTAGGTGATCTCGGGGCGATTGTTTACAGCGATCCAGAATGGTCAACCTTTGTTCAGTATTTGGCGCACACTTATCGGCAAATGGGGCAGCCGGAAGGGTTCTCGGATGAGATTGAACAGGTGCTTCGGAATACGTTCGGCTTTGAAAAATTACGCTCCGAGTCTCCCGCGCTGGCCAATCGCCTTTTGGAAGGCATTCATGCCTACACGCTATATCTTCAAGAACCGGGCCAGCCGATCAAGCTGGTAGACAGTACGGGATTTTCGCTTCAGAGTATCCGAACTGTTCTGGGTGCAGCGGGCCAGGCAGGTATCGAATCGGGTACGTGGAATGCGGATTCTCTTTTTAGCCAAGGGAACAGCGACCTACAAGCCATGATGGGTGTGTTACTACGAGTCCCTGAACTGCGAGAGAATCTGGAGGCGGTAACAGGCGGCCATGCACCTGACAGTGACAAACTGGCGTTAATCGTCAAAGAATGGGTAAATGGTGCGTCGGTGCCTGATATTGCGAGCCGTTACTTTATGGGGGACGACGGCGACGTGATGCAGGCGATGACAAAGTGTGGTAAGAATTTGTTTGGTCGGTTAACGCAAACCGCAGCATGGGGGCTTGGAGCCTTACTTTCGATCACAGGCGGCAGACTTTCCGAAAAGGAGATGAGCACGCTTAGAAACCTTCCATCATGGGTTTATTACGGCGTCAATTCCGACAAAGCCATCGCCCTTCGCTTGCTCGGTATACCCAGAACGGCGGCGGTGCGACTTGCGGGAAGCATGGGGGACTTTCTTGGCGGACCGATCACTAATGTAAGAAGCCGTCTACGTGAGATGGACGAAGCAGCGTGGCGAAAGGCGCTCGGTGAGAGCGAGGGAGGAATCTATCGAGAAGTATGGCGCGTGCTGGAAGGGTTAGAGTAGGTCGGGGACGAAAGCATGGGATCACTGAACGAAAATACACTCGAACTGGCCACCGTGGATTACTTCCGCACGCTCGGCTATCAGTACGCCCACGGTCCGGAGATTGCCCCCGATGGCGCGTCCCCTGAGCGGGAGAACTACGCCCAAGTCGTGCTCCTCGGGCGGCTGCGGAACACGCTTGGACGGATAAATCCGGGCGTGCCGACGAAGAAGCCGTTCGCAAGGTTATCCGCCCCGATATCCCGTCGCTCATAGTCAAAATCGCACCTTATATATCTTGCTTTTCTTCAAATTAATTAACCAAAAGGGTACCCCCGTAGCGTATTGAGGGGTGAAAGGTTAATTAATATTGCCCGAAAGGCCGTTTCAGGACGGTATTCAGGCAACAATCTATGGAGGAAAAGATGAATCGAGTATTTGGGCTGGATATTGGTTTCGGAGACGTGAAGGCCGTTTTCGAAAACGGCGAAAAGATAAGTATGCCTACGGCTGTGGTCCATGCGAAAGCGGGGACGGTCGAACTTGGAGAGTACGCCGGTAGCAACGAAGAGTGCCTCTACCAGGGGAAGAGTTTCCTTGTAGGCAAAGGTGCTCTGGAAAAATCTCTCTCTACGCGTAGTTTCGATTTCCTGAAAAAATACGCCCCTCTCCTTGCCTACAAAGTCATGAAGGATGCAATGTCTGGCAAGCAATCGGCAGATACTCAAAACGCTTCGCGCAAGGAGCGGTCCAAAAAAGCCAAAGGTTCCGTGAAGGAAACCGATAACGGTATCCCAGATAGCCTTGCTATCGGGCTTCCACTCGCATATTACACCCAGCAGAACCGGGACTTCTTCGTATCCGCTCTCAGGAGATTTGAGGTCAACGGAGAATCTTTCCGGTTCGACGATATAGAAGTTTTCCCGCAAGGGGTAGGGATACTTCTCGATTATCGCCTTAACGACGAAGGGCATGAGAAACCCGGCACGGACGTGGATGGGTTGGTAGTCGATATAGGGTTCAACACGGTAGATGTTGTGGCGTTCAGCGGCGGATCTGCGATCAAGGGGGAGTCAGCCATGTTTGAACGTGCGGGCGTATCGAGGATTGCACAGGATCTCATGCAGAAGATCCAGTCGGATACGGGACTGAACCTGTCGGAGCAGGAGGCGAAGCAGGTACTTTTGGAAGGGAAGATAAAAGTCTACGGCGCCGAGAAAGATTTTTCCGTTTCGATCGAGGAGATCGTTGAGGACTACCTGGAAGGGATACTGAATACGCTGACATCAAGATGGGAAGACAGGTTGCAGAGGTCGAGCGTACTGCTCATCGGGGGAGGCGGGGCGCATTATATGAAAGCGTTTCTGCCGGAGAGGTACAGGAACATCGTGCATATCCCGGACGATCCTGAATTTTCTAATGCGCGGGGTTTCCGTAAAGCGTTTATGGCAAAGAAGTTTAAGTGATAAATGGTGAAGAAGAAAAAGCTCATCGTGACGCTACAGGAAGAGGGTCTGCTTGAAAAAGTGAACTCTCTTCCGAAGTCTGCCAGGGGTAGAGTAGTGGAAGCTTCGCTCAGGGCCTATTTCGATTCCCCTGCCGGTAAAAGCGTCCTGGATGTATTCGCCAAATCTGTGCCGAGGACGACACCTTCCAAGCCAGCCAAAGGCGTCCTCGGCGATTTTGGTTAGTTGTACAATTTAAAGTGAATTCTTATTGATTATCCAATTATGTCTAGATCTAAAATACCTTCAAACTTCAATTCAGCTCTTTCTATAATATCTCGAATATTTGCTTCATTCGGTTTACGTTTTTTTACCTCTTCAATGTCAACTTTTAAAGAAATATCTGAAGCCACATTTATATCAAAGTACTCTTGTACCTCAATTATGTGTTCCATTTGATCATCACTTACAGATATCTTTTCAACTTTCTCATCACTCAATGTATAAAATTGGGATTTCAACAGGGTATAGTCGACCAAAGTTTCTGGCATGTCAAAAGTTATCGGAATACTTAAAAGACCATTACCGAAATAATTGGCATTGGTGGTATCAATTTCAATATTTATAGGATCCGGTATCATAGAAATAAGCGCATCGTTATTGTCATTCGGAATAAGAGGGCTATGAATTTCCATCCAAGCTAACTCAGACAGAGAAAGGTTGGTGACTTTATCATTTAAAATAGAATCATTCTGCTTAAGAAAATTCAAAATATTTTGATAGTAAGGAAGCTCATCAATTTTCTTCAGTATATCCTGGCAATTCTTATTACCAAGGAAAGCCTTTAAGGTATCGAATACCATTATTGTCCCCTCACCGTTATTATCAACCATTTCTCTAAAAGGCTTATCTCTGCTGATAAAAACTAGATCGCCATATACTTTTCCTTTTAATTCTTCTAAAAAGTACCAAATAAAAGCATCGGGGAAATCAGCACGATTTTTGATTGATTTAAAAGGAGGGGAGCCATTGAAATATGCCGCGATAACATCATCCGCATAGGCGGTACTTGTTTTAGATACCGTAATGTTCAATTCTGCAATCAAGTCATCAAAATCTTTTACATATTTCTGATCGTTATAATTAGATATTTTATTAGAATTATTTACCCACAAGTCGAATTCTCTTTTAATGCTTGGGGATAACCGTAAAATATTTTCAGACTTTTTTACTAGTTTTTGAAAATCTTTTATGGTCGACCGGCAGGAATTTTGAATGGAGGTTGTGACTTCACGATACACCACATATGGTAGGTGTATCTTTATTTCTTGGTTTTGGGTTAGAGTTTTTAAGGCATTAAAAATAGACGGACTGAAAAGAGTACCAGATATAATTTCAGAAGAATCGATAACAAGATAAATCATTTTATTGATTCTATACGAAATGACATACCTCGTCGAATTTTTATTAACTCATGTAAAAAGCAAATACATTCTCACCTTATGAAATCCCATAAAAAGGGTACCCCCTTTGCGCATTAAGGTTATGGAAGGTAATCGAATGCTGGAAAGGGGGAGAATTTGAAGAAAAACCTGATTTTACTGATATTTGCCGGTTTATCAATTGGTATCGCGCTCAATACCGCAGAGGCGTGCGGGGAGTGCGGGGGATGCAATGAAGATGAATCGGGCGGGTTCGCCTGTGGCGAAAGCAATTCATCCTGTGACGGATCAGGTATCGAAGTAGTTGGATTGCCCGAAGTTCCAGATCGAAAATGGGCAACTCTTCAAAAGGTGCGATATCGATACCAGGGAAATCTACTTGCCGTACAAGATGGACAGTACCCAACGGATGTTATCTGTGAAAGATGTCCTTCACCGGTATCGCCGGAACTGGAACCCGTTATCACGGTACCTTTCAAAAACAGGATGTGCGAAGCTCCAGTCAGTTCATTTGAGCGAAAGCTTGTTGCAAAGATTTTCTTCCCTTCCGGTGAAATAGATCCCATCAATGAACAAAAAGACCTTCTATTGAAGGCTTTCCAGGTTCTGGATGGATATCCAATCAGAAATATTTCCGTTACGGGCCATGCATGTGAATATTCAGAAAATCTTCTTAACAGTCAATTATCAATTGAACGTGCCAGATCAATATCAAACATGTTATGGAGCGAGGGTTTCCGTGTAGATCGTTTTTCAGGGAACGGATCGAACTTCCCTTTGACAGGGAAAGTTGAGGATGTCGAGTTAAACAGGCGGGTAGAGGTATACGCCGAGATTTCTGATTTTAATTGCATAGGAGAAGATGATGGGAAATAGGTTTAAGTCAGTTCTGGGAATTTTGTGTGTCGTTTCCATGCTGGCAACCACTGGGAGCCAGGCATTCAGCCTTAAAGGGGATGCAAAAGATGCAAAGGTAAAAGAAAAGCTACAAAAAGAATTCGGTATTTCTTTCAGCAGCATCAAGGCGATGGAGATACCGGGACTTTTCGAAGTTGTGGCGGGACCTGAAATCTTTTATTACTTCGAAAAGACCGATTGGATATTTCAAGGGGCCATATACGACAAAGAAAACAACATAACAGAGAAACGCAAAGCAGAACTGGCAGCCGAGAAATTGAAAACCCTTCCGCTGGATAAGGCGATGAAAATCGGCAACGGTAAAAATATAGTTGTTGAGTTTTCAGATCCTGACTGCCCCTACTGCAGGAAGGCGGCTGAATTTCTAGATGCAAGGAACGATGTTACTAGGTACGTTTTCTGGTCGCCTTTGCCGATCCATCCTGACGCACCTAAAAAAGCTGCATACATTCTATGTGAAAAGGATCAGGCGGCGGCATACACCCATGTGATCAAGGGGAATCTGGATTCAATTGGCTACGGCATTGATAAAAGTTGCGAGGCCGATGCTGCCAAAATAGTTGATAGTCATTTGCAGGTAGCCGCTTCAATGGGGGTTCGGGGAACTCCTGATTTCTATATCAATGGGGAACATGTGGTTGGAGCGAATATTAACAGGATTAAGGAGTTGTTAGATGAAAAGGAATGATTTTAAAGGGAGTATTGCCATGAACAGAACTGAAACATTCGGACTTTTCCTTTTAGCGTTTGTAGCTGTAATGCTTATTCCGGCTGTTCAGGATGTGTATGCGATAACCGCGCCAGCTACGGGCACACCTGCCTATGACGTTTACGATCTGGCTGTAAACAAGTTTCTCAAAGGTGCGATTGGATTTTCAGTTGCATCAGGAATGATCGGTTACGCAGGATTCAAGGCGCTACAAAATGATGTGTTTGGAGCTATCGGCTCAGGTATTGGCGGCGGAATACTGCTCGGCGCTCCTTCAATAGTAGGATCTCTTGGGGCGCTGATTTAAATAATGGAGCGAAAACGATTCCCGCAATATCTGAATTCGCCATTACAGGTCCTGTGGCTGGAATCTGACGAATTTGCGATTTTTTTAATATGTCTGGTACTGACGATTACATGCGGTTGGAAATTCTTCATCCTTATGTTTGTTGTTCCATGGGTGTATTCAAAAGCAAAGAGAAAATACCCTAGAGGTTTCCTGAAGCACTGTCTCTGGTTTGCAGGTCTTGTGAAAATCAAAGGTTACCCGGAATATTTTGAAAAGATATTCAGTGAATAATTGATGAGCTGGTTAAACGTATTTCTGCAGAAAGAATCGAATCTCTTTGCTGAAAACAGGTTGTTAAAGTTCAGCGTCGCAGTAATGACTACAGCTTTGGTTTTAGCGATATATTTTGCGACAGATGCGGCCAGGCATCAGATAGTAGTCCTCGTTCCGCCAAGCGGGCCTTCCATGGAAGTATCTGGAGATACGGCATCGGAGATTTACCTGAAGCAGATTGTAAGGTACGCGAGTTCGCTTGCCCTGACATATAGCCCTATTACGGCAGAGTCTCAATTCGAGGAGTTGCTTGCTATGTATCATCCGAGTTATTTCGAGGAAGGGAAGACCAACTTCCTGAACATGCTGGAAGTGATTAAGGGATCTGATGTAAATACCGTTTTCTACATTACGAAAATGGAGGTGGAAAAAACAAGGGTAATCCTGTCTGGTCGTAAACTTCAAACAGCCAAAGGGATATCGATATTAGACGCGGAGAAAACTTATTACCTCTCATATGTAATTGAATCGGGCCGGTTTTGGATTACCGGTTTTGAAGAAAAGGTGGAGTCGGTTAATGGCTAGAAACAAAATATCCGCTTCAATTCTGTTTGTGACTGCATTGGTAATCTGCCAAAGCGTATATTCGATTGCCGCAGAAGATGGTATAGAGGCTCCTGATAATGGCATTACTCTTGTCAGGCCAGGTATTTTCACCCATGTTTCCATGTCTTCAACCGATAACAACAGAGTTGTCTGCAACGAAAATGTTGTTGATGTTGTCTTCTCATCTGAAAAAGGGAACGGGATCGATGTGAAGATAGTAAAGCAGAACGCCTTTATCAAGTTCAGAGTGTTGTCCTCAAATGGGAAAAGGAAATACTCAAAAGAGCCTTCCGAGTTCTTTGTCTCATGCTCCAATGAAATATATACCCTCATAGGGCATCCTAAAAAGATTCCTTCACAGACGATCTATTTAAGTGAAGGGCAGGGGAAAGGGATGAAGGAGAACATAAAAGCGTTCAGCGGAATTCCTCTTGAGAAAAGCGTCGTAGAGATAATCAAGAAAACTATGATGGAAAACATACCTGAGAGCTGGGAGATTGTTAAAAAGGGTGAAAAGGTCCGGGTATTCCGGGATCTGGACACGGTTCTTACCAGAGTGATTCGAATCGAAGGAACCGGTCTGCAACTGAAGGAATACGGCTTCGCTATAAGAAGGAATGCTCAAGACGATCTTGTGGTCAATCTTAAGGAATCGGATTTTCTAAACAGAAATATCACAGTAAAACCATTAGGGATCGCTCTTGACCAGCATGCATTGAAAAAAGGCGAACATGGCCGCGCATTCATCGTAGAGAGAGTTCAGCGTTAATGGACGGCGAAAATAAGAGTGGGAATTTCCTGGTTGAGAGTTTCTCGAAACTAAAACCTGAAGCCAAGAAGAAGGTTGTCTTCGCAATGCTTACAGGAATATTTCTAATTCTTGTCGGCCTGCTCTGGCAGGGGAGGTCTTCCGAGAATGTTGAAGCTAGCAAAAGTATTCCTGAAAAAACCAGAACCTTATCATTGGATCCTTTACTCCTCAATAAATCGATTTACGCAGAAGGGATAAAGGCCGATGAAAAGCAGAACAGAGCCGTTGAAGATTTAAGAAAAGAGATGGCGGCCCGTGAGGAACGGCTTTACGCCCTGCTCGAAAAAAATAACAGTAAAACTTCTGGATCTGTTCAAGGCACAGGCGAAAAGAGTCTGGAAGGAACGGGCTTAAAGGGATTTCCGCCTCCAGTTGAGTCTCCCGTAAATCGAGGCACTAACCGAAAATACCAATCCCCGCAAGGCGGCAGAAACTCATTCAGCGAGCCTCCAACTGTCATAAGCGGGATAGGATATGTCTCATCACCCGACAGTCTCGCCGGAATTGCTAAGGAAGGAAATGATTCGGGTAAAAAAAAAGAAGAGACGATCTATCTTCCGCCAAGTTTCATGCAGGCAACACTTCTCTCTGGGATG
>Ga0224496_10000023_pt1 | contig 129057 bp, 130 predicted proteins | sample SF_Jul11_sed_USG_2_FD_168127 | JGI IMG/M metagenome (GOLD analysis project Ga0224496, IMG submission 168127) | Sediment microbial communities from San Francisco Bay, California, United States - SF_Jul11_sed_USGS_8_1 | ecosystem: Environmental > Aquatic > Marine > Sediment | place: USA...
TGTTCAGCGCGCCATAAACAATACTGTAAGTACCATTCATGGCAACGATGGCCTGCTTTGCATCACCGATTTTAAAAGCGGTAATCACGCTCTGCGGCAAGCCGCCAAAGCCGCCACGAACCAGGATAACCGAAACAAAAAGTATGAGAAAAAATACGGCTTCATATTGCAGCTTAAATGGTAGAGAAAAATCAGCCTGATTACTAGCAAACGACAAAACACGCTGCAAAATGAATATCAGCCCCAGCATGGTAATAAAACCAATCAATATGCTGGCCAGAATAAAAATACCGTGGTGCGTAATGGCTGTCATCAGCAAGCCTGAGGCATCTGCAACCACGTCACGCATTTCATAACTAACATGGCGCCCTGCATCAACAAAGTACATGGCATCACTGGTTTGCAGTGACATCTCTACGATCAAGGCTAACAGGAATAGCGTTTTTGCAGAGCGTGAAAACTGGTTTTTATCCGAGAGCGCAAACTGATATCGGCTTAATCGGTAATACAGCCATAAGCCCAAACACATCAGTAGCGAGATCATCGCTGCCGAGGCCAGATCGAATCTCAGCCCCCAGAATGCGGCATATAACATGTCGCTCCACGACATCTCACCGATACTGCTCTGGTTGTAGACAAAAAAGACAATCTTAAAAACAAAACCTGTGATTGTTAATGCAAACAGACTCGCCAGATAAAACAGCAATAATCCACGTGAGCTTTTATGCCAGGCAGGCGACAGGCTTGCGGTGTTAATTATAATTTTCATGAAGGCTGCAATAAACTAATTAGAATTTATCAGCGACAGCACTTTCTGAAGCAGCGCCCGACCCGACGTCTACGCCCCCATCTACAGCCATTGAGGGGAAATTGCGTTTATTATCATTGTCCATCGGAATATTCCCTGGTTATATATATTCGAGCAGTGTATTCAAGTAAGATAATTTTGTGTGTATCGCCACGCGAAAGCACATATATTACAATCTAACGAGTGTTTTTAGGACCGGTAGCTCAAAAAAATGGCGAATAACAGAATAAATTCCGATCACGTTGACTGGTTTAGAGCCGCAGCACCCTACATCCATACCCATCGTGGCAGTACCTTTGTTATCCTGTTTGGTGGTGAGGCGGTCGATCATCCCAGCTTTGCCCATCTGATTCATGACATTGCCCTGCTCGGCAGTATGGGCGTACGTCTGGTGCTGGTGCATGGCGCGCGCCCGCAAATCGAAAAACAATTAAAGGCGCTCGGCCTGGACTCAGACTTTTCCAATGAGTTGCGCGTCACCCCCGCCGAAAACATGGCCGGTGTCGAACAGGCCGTGGGTCAGGTACGCATGGCCATCGAAGCACAGCTTTCCATGGGGCTGCCCAATACGCCAATGGCAGGCGCTGCGGTGCGCGTGGTCTCGGGTAATTTTATTACCGCGCAGCCTTATGGCATTCGTGATGGTGTTGATTTTGGCCAGACTGGCAATGTCAGAAACGTGGATGCAAAAGCCATTAGTGGCCAGCTGGAACAGAAAAATGTGGTGTTGATTTCACCCATCGGGTATTCACCCACGGGCGAAACCTTTAACCTGCGCGCCGAAGATGTCGCCACCGCCACAGCCATAGCATTGCAGGCCGACAAGCTGATCTTCATCATGGAAAATAATGGCGTCACCGATAAAGACGGCCACTTGTTGCAGCAACTCAATCTCACTCAGGCCGAGCAGTGGCAACACGATCATGGCCAACAAAACCATGAAGATCGCCTGACGCAATCTCACCTGAATAGCGCTGCCCGCGCCTGTCGCAAAGGTGTTAAGCGTGCGCATATGATCAGCCGGGACATTGATGGCGCGCTGCTGCTGGAACTTTACAGCCGCGACGGCGTTGGCACGCTGGTCACCGCCGACAATTATGAAGGCCTGCGTACTGCTACCATCGATGATATCGGCGGCATCATGGAACTGATCAGTCCACTGGAAGAACAGGGCGCTCTGGTTAGGCGTTCGCGCGAACAGCTAGAACTGGACATCAAATATTTTACCGTCATCGAACGTGACAGTATGATTATTGCCTGCGCGGCGCTGTTCCCATTCCCAGAGGAAAAATCAGCCGAACTTGCTTGCCTTGCTGTGCACCCCGACTACCAACGGCAAGGTCGTGGTAATGATTTAATGGAACACATCGAATGGCAGGCACGCAAACAGCACCTCACCGAGCTGTTCACGCTCACCACGCAAACCACACACTGGTTTCTGGAACGTGGTTTTCAGGAAGTGCCACTAGAAAAATTACCAATGAAAAAACAGTTGCTGTACAACTACCAGCGAAAATCTAAAATCCTTCACCTGACTCTAGCCTGATTGCAATCATGCCTGCTCCTGTGTTGAACATCCCACAAAGTACGATTGAAGATAACGTACACATGGCCTTATTCGAAGATGTAGGTGATGGTGACATAACCGCACAACTCATCCCCGAAGATGAAATTACCATCGCCACCGTGATCAGTCGTGAAGATTGTGTTCTCTGCGGCATGGACTGGTTTGAAGAAGTATTTCGTCAACTCGATGATGAAATTCTCATCGAATGGTATTTCGAAGACGGCGATGCTCTGGAGGCAGGTCAATCCATTTGCAGCTTGAGCGGATCCGCACGCGCCATCCTCACCGGTGAAAGAACAGCACTCAATTTTATGCAAACGCTCTCCGCCACAGCAACACTTTCAGCAGCATATGCCAACGCTGTTGCTGGCACGGGAACCATAGTGCTTGATACACGTAAAACCATACCGGGACTTCGGCTAGCACAAAAATATGCTGTCAGTTGTGGTGGCTGCCAAAACCACCGCATTGGTTTATATGATGCCATTCTGATCAAAGAAAACCACATACTAGCCTGTGGTAGCATTCAACAGGCGATTGAAGAAGCACGTTTCCATAATCCCGAAATGGAAATTGAAATTGAAGTTGAAAGTATCGATGAATTAAACCAGGCACTGGCCGCTGATGCTGATCGTGTTTTACTGGATAATTTTACTAACAAGCAACTTAAACAAGCAGTGAAGATTTGTGATGGGAAAATTCCACTGGAAGCTTCAGGCAATGTTACGCTGAATAATATCCGTGAAATCGCGCTCACCGGTGTTAATTTCATTTCCACCGGGGCATTAACCAAGGATATTAAAGCCATCGATTTATCCATGCGTTTTTCCTGAATACCTCTGAAATCATTGCCCCAGCTTTCATGAAGACAGTGAAGACTCGCATCCGAATTATTTATCGCAGCTCCTTTTTATTTGCCATCATTATTGCTGGCTTTCTGTTCACCGTATTTTTTCAGCAAGGTAACATGCCACGTCAAAGCCTCGGTGCAAAACTGACCCAGTGGTGGCACAAGCGCATACTCAAAACACTCGATATAAAACTTTCCATACATGGTACACCTACTAACAGCGCCACTTTATTTGTCGCCAACCATCTTTCCTGGCTCGACATCCACTTAATCGGCAGCCATATCCCGGTACATTTTTTATCCAAGGCAGAAGTCAAAGACTGGCCAGTCTTTGGCTGGTTGGCCAGTAAAGCAGGTACCCTCTACATACCACGCGGCAGAAAACACGCATCGGCGCAAGCCAATATTATTATGCAACAGACATTGTTGGATGACCGACATGTCGTGCTATTTCCGGAAGCCACAACCTCCAATGGCAATATCAAACGGTTTCACAGCCGTCTCATGCAAAGCGCGATAGATGCACAATGTCTACTGCAACCTATCGCAATTCTTTATCCAGATAGCAATGGCAACACGGTACATGAAGCTGTTTTATATGTAGACGATACTACTTTTATACAATCTGCAAAAAATATCATAGCCACGAAAAACCTGAATGCAGAATTGTATTTTCTTGAACCCATCGAAACACAAAACAAAAACCGCGATGAACTGGCGCGTTATGCAGAAGAGCAAGTGAAATCTTTATTTAAAGAGACTAAATATCAGCTGACTGACAGAGCATAATAAGGCGTGAATCGGTAAAGTCGTAGTGCTATCATTAATGAGCATCGACAGAGGAGTACAATCATGTCAAAGGCTGTACAATCACAATGCAATCATTCGACGCTATTTACTGTTTTCATTATCAATGGAAATGGTATTTTCCAGATCTACCTCAAAGATATGAATAACGAGTCGGTGACAATGATCAGCCGAAACACCAGCAATGTCGCCGGTAATGCGCCAAGCACCAATCCCGATATGAGCCCAGACGGTAAACATATCGTATTTGAACCCGCTGCAACTAACTTTACATCCTCCAATGGCCTGAAACACATTTATTATGTTGACACGAGCGTGGCGCATGCGGTTGAGCAAATAAGTCTGAGCACAACGGGTGCGCAAGCAAGCTCACCGAGTAATAACCCTTCAATCTCGAATGATGGCTCAATGATTGCCTTCGACACGGGTGCTGCTTTGAACAATACATTGGATAAAAATGGTGTCCTGGATGTTTACCTGCGAGATAGAACATTATCTTTAACAAGTCTCATCAGCGCTAACCCTAATACCAGCAATAGTGGCAATAATATTAGCGAGCAAGCTCACATCAGCGGTAATGCAGACTACGTGGTATTTGAATCAGTGGCATCTGACCTGGTAAACAATGATACTTTGGGATTCAGAGATATTTTTGTGCGTGACCTGTCTGCCTTACCTGCAATTATTATCGACAGAGTAAATGTCCCGACATCCGGTTCCGAAGCAACCGCCAGCTCCAACCAACCCGCCATCAGTACAGATGGTCGATACATCAGTTTTCATTCTACTGTTAAATTTACTAATGATGACATTGACACCATAAGCGATGTTTTCCGGGCACACAACAGCACACATCCATAGAAACCATCAGAGATTATTGCAAACAGTGAATAACTATTTGGATTGATAATAATTTTGAGGGATTGGGTACTTAAGGCGGGCGTTCAAAAAAGTTTCTCCGAAAATTCTGCAGCAAAGGCTTTAGAGATTAAAGTCTGATACTACGCTGTTCATACACCAGATACACCAGTGGTATCACCAGCAATGTAAGCACGGTCGAGGCGAAGGTACCGAAGATCAGTGACACGGCGAGACCACCGAATACCGGATCAAAGGCGATGATGAAGGTGCCGAGGATGATGGCAAACGCGGTGAGCAGAATTGGCCGCAGACGTGTCATGCCGGCGGTCAGTACAGCGGCATCGAGCGTATGACCTGTACGCCGGTATTCAAGAATAAAATCGATCAGCAATAATGAATTGCGCACGACAATACCGGCGAGCGCAATCACGCCGATCATCGAGGTGGCGGTGAAATACTGGCCCATGATGGCGTGCCCGGGCAGCACACCAATAATGGTCAACGGTATTGCGCCCATGACGATGAGCGGGATGGCGAACGAACGGTAGTAGCCGACCAGCACCAGATAAATCAGCACTATGGCCACAGCAAAGGCCGAGCCCAAATCACGGAACACGTCCAGCGTCAGGCGCATTTCACCATCCCAGCGCACGGCATAACCGGCACCGGTCGGATCGGACATAAAATACTGTGTCAGTTTCACACCACCGGGCAGCGTGTTGTTTTGCAGGTAATCCCACATTTTATACACCGCATAAACCTGGCTGGTGCTAGCCAGTTCGCCGGTGACATACACCACCGGGTACTGGTCCTTGTGCAGTATCGGTTTAGGTGCAACACGTTTTTCTATGCTCGCGATGTCCGACAGCGACACCTGCCGACCCTGCGGCGTGGTGAAATAAACTTTTGATAAATCTTCCGGCCCGGTGCGATCCGCGGCAGGCACGCGAAAACGAATCGGCACCGGTTCTTTTTCGTATTCAAGATGCACCGTGCCGACATCGACACCGGCAACGAAGGCACGTAATGTTTCGGCAATGCTGGCGGGCGCGATGCCGGTGAGCATGGCTTTTTCACGATCCACCACGATATTGTATTCAGTGAAATCATCGGTAACAGAATCGTCGATATCGACTACGTCATCGGTGTTCGCAAACACTTCAGTGCGCAGTTGTTTGGCAATTTTTCTCAGCGTATCGTAATCAGGGCCGTACAGTTCTGCCAGTATGGTGGCGCGTACCGGTGGCCCCGGCGGATCTTCCACCAGCCTGATATTGGCGCCGGTTTTATCCGCCAGCTCGACCAGCTGCGGGCGCAGCTCGAGCGCAATATCAATCGAGGATTCATCACGCTCATGTTTGTTGGCCAGGTTAACGCGCACTTCAGCAATGTTCGGGCCGCGTTTCAAACCGGCGCCGCGCAACAGGCCATTGAAGTCGATGACACCGGGTTGACCGACGCTGGTTTCCCAGGTCTCGACCTGCGGATGCACGCGGACGATATCGCCAACCTTACGCGCAACATAATCGGTTTCTTCCAGCGTAGTGCCTTCCGGCATATCAATCGTGATCACGAAAGTATTGGTGTTATTTTTCGGCAGCATTTTGAACTGCACCCACTGGTACGCCGGCATGATCAGCACCAGCAGCATGATCAGTGCCACCGCCACAAAAAATAAATTGCGTGACAGCCGGCTGCGAATCAGCTGTTTCATCATGCGTGAATAATTGCGCTCCAGAAAACCATAATGGCTTTCATGGCCGTGCTCTTCCACTTTCAAAAAGCGGTACGCTGCCCACGGCGCCACCGTGTAAGCAATGGCCAGCGACGCGGTCATGGCGACCAGTACGTTAAACGGAATCGGTGACATGTACGGCCCCATCATGCCGGTAACCCAGAACATCGGCAAAAAAGCGAGGATGACAGTGAACGTCGCCAGATTGGTGGGCCTGCCGATTTCGTTAATGGCACGCACCGCCGACTGCAAACGATCGACACCCTTTACGCTGTAGTGGCGATAAATATTTTCGATCACGACGATCGAGTCATCCACCAGCAGGCCCAGTGACAGGATCAACGCAAACAGGGTGATGCGATTGATGCTCTGACCGGAAACATAACCAACCGCGAGGGTAATAAAAAGAATCAACGGAATGGTCACGGTGACGATGGAAGCTGCACGCCAGCCCAGAAAAAACACCAGCAGCATCACCACGGTAGCAATGGCAATCGCCAGATGCTCCATCAGCGTATTGACCGCATCTTCTGCTTTGGCGCCATCATTGCGCGTAACGTCAACGCTCACACCTTCAGGAATTGAAACTTCACGAATACGTTCAAGCTCATCAATCACCGCCTGCGCAACGCTCACCGCATTGGTGCCGGCGCGTTTGGCAATCGCGATACTGACCGCGGCTGTTTCATAATCGGCCGGCTTCTGCCCGTCAAAGGCCGGGCCGTAACCAATGCGCGACACCTGATCAATGTCCTCCGGACCATCGGTCACTTCGGCCACCTGTTTTAGATACACTGGCTTATGCTTTGACAGTGTAACGACCAGGCTGCCGACATCTTCCGCTGTTTTCAGCGCGCCGCTGGTCTGCACGGAGGTTAGCGTATTGCCACCGACAAAAGTGCCCGAAGGTACTGCACGGTTGGTGGCTTCGACCACTTTACGAATATCGTCGAGCGTGACGTTATATTTATTCATGCGCTCAAGATCGAGATTGACACTGATGGCGCGTTTGCGACCGCCGTGCACATAAGAGATTGCCGTACCTTCGACCCGCCGCAACTGTTCCAGTACATCGTTGGCCACATGCCTGAGACTACATTCCTTCCGGCCATTGCACGATAGCGAAACCACCACGATCGGCACATCATCAACATCGGCAGGTTTGATCAGCGGTTGCAATGTGCCCGGCGGCATGTGATCAATGTTGCTCATGATGCGGTCGTACAATCGTACCAGCGCATCTTCCATATTTTCACCAACATCAAACTGCACGCTGACCACACCGGTCGAATTCATCGCTGTGCCGTAGGTGTGATCCATGCCCGGCAGTCCCTGCAAAATAGCTTCAAGCGGCTTGATGATGAGCTGCTGTATTTCTTCGGGCGAAGCGCCGGACTTTTGCACAATAACGTTCGCTGCCGGCACGACAATTTTCGGGTTCTCTTCGCGTGGCGTCATCAAAAAGGCAAACACACCTGCGACGAAAGCAAACAGCACAATCAACAAGGTCAGTTTATTGTCGATGAAATAGGCCGCCACGCGCCCGGCGATATTTAGTTCGCTATCAGCAACAGAAGTCTGTGGGGTATTTTGCTCGGTCATTTTTTGCCCGTTGATGTTTTTGTTAATACTGTGATCGGACTGCCATCGTGCACCGACTCCAGCTCACCCAGCACCAGCGTCTCGCCGCCGAACAAACCGCTGAGAATATCTACCTTCGTAGTGCCGGTTTTTCCCGTGCGCACCATGCGAAAACGCGCTTCCTTGTTATCCACGACAAACACACCGGGTACGCCGTTACGAATAGTCAGCGCCGCACGCGGAATCGAGATGCGGATACCATCACCAGATGCAGCAGAAATTTTCATCACCTGCCTTTCAACCACAGGCAACGTGTTTGTATTCGGATCGGCTGCGTGAATAACACCAGTATTGAGAACCAGCAACGCGGCAAACATCATCAAACAAGTGGCGCGCTTCATGGCGACACCACGTCGGGTAACGCCAGGGTTCCGGCGGCCAGCGGCAGCGACGCCTGCGCCACATCCAGGTTCAAACGCGCGGTCAGTTTTTCAATACGCGCATCGGTATATAAACGCTCCGCCTGCAACAAATCGAGCAGAATGGTTCGCCCCTGACCGTAGCGCTGCTTGACCAGTTTGACCGTCTGCTGCGCGGTAGCTACATTATTCTCGGCGATGGCGAGACGCTCTCGGGATTCGCGCAAACTGTTGTAAGCATCACGCACCTGCTTCTGCACCGACTGCTGTAGCGCCTGCAACTGCCACTGCATTTCGCGCTGCTGCGCCAGCGTGATGTCAATTTCACCGCTGCTCTTGCCATCGTACAAATCAAAACTGAGCACACCCATAATGCTGGAAGAATGACTGTCGAAACCCGGCTGGTCGTCGTACCAGTTCGAGCTGACCACCAGATCCAGATTCGGCTTGCGCACTGAACGCGCCGCATCGACCCGCGCCTGCGCCGCCTGCACCAGTGCACGCGCGGCGGCAAGGTCCTTACGGTTATCCAGCGCGCGCTTTTCATATTCCTCGATAGCCACATCGTCAGCGATCGCCGCCACCTTCGCTACCGCCAGCTCAAGGTCAGTATCCAGCGGCAGACCGGTGACCAGTTTTAATTCATTCAGCGCCGAGCGGTGCCGAGTCGTGACCTGCTCAAGCTGCGAACGAATCGCGGCCAGATTCACTTCAGCCGCCAGCTTGTCCGATTCGACAATACGACCTTCGCGCGCCAGCTGGGCGGTGGTGCGGGCGTGTTGCCGGGCAGCGGCCACCGCATCTTCGGCAATCGCCAGCCCCTGCTCCGTTGCCTGCACAAATAGATAAGCACTGATGGTGGCAAACGCAATCTGCTCGCGCTCACGCTGATACTGTAGCCGGCTGTTTTTTTCCGTCTGCTCGGCATCTTCCACCATGGCCGAAGTGCGCCCGCCAGCGTACAGCGACCAGCGCAACGCCAGCTGGGTGAAATACAGATCGGAAGAACCGGGATCATTGAGCAACGCCGGATCGAAATCCGGCGAAGTCACCTGACGGGTATGGAGCTTGTCGGCAAAAGCATCGAGCGGGTTATCGCTCAAACGCGCCGTGTGCGACAGCGTCAGCGTGGGCAGATGCCCCGCCTTGCTCGCCTGAGTACGCGCATCGGACGCGCTCACCTGCGACTGCACCGCATTCAAATTCGGATTGTGCCTGAGCGCATGCGCCACCGCCGAATCCAGGTCAAAAACCTGTGCCTGTAAGACACCGCTAATTAATGCCAGCACAAATATCAATGAAATTTTTACCGAACACCGATAAGCCATGTCTAAACTCGCGCGATTTTTTTTATTGATTGAGCCAGTACAGCGAAATTCTATTTACAAAATTTCCCAGCTGACATCCCAACAATATATAGCTTCCCTGCATTATTACAAGAGCTGACTTAAATTCTAACCTTCGCCTATCCTATTCTCTCTAGCCAAAATATTTTCAGTTAACAGTGTTCAGGGTAAGCGAGATTTTTTGTGCCCAACTATAGCTAATGTTTTAATGAACTGCGCGGACTGGTAGCATTTTGCCCACGCTAATAAAATCATAACAAAGCATCGACCACTGCATTAAAACTCATACTCAACCATCATCTTTAATGTGTTGTCGGCGGTTTCATCATTCAGACCAAACAACCAGCCCAGTTGATAGCCGAATTTTGCCGACTCGGTTTTAATTTTACCCATCACTACCGGACCCATGCTTTTGCTGTATTCATCGGCGTAGACTTCAATTGCCGGTTCGAAGCTCTGGCTGAGGCGCCATTTTAACTGTGCGTTGACGCTGCCTTCGATTTTTTTCTCCGCCTTTTCGTACTCGGCGATCAGGTTGGTGGTGAACGTCATATTGCTGCCAATCTCGGTGGCCAGTATCGGGCCGAATTCAATTTCTTTCAGTTCATCCTGTTGCGTGGAGTATTCCACTTCGGCCAGCAGGCCGACGTCCCAACTGTATTCCCCCTGTTCGGTCAGCTGATAGATGCCTTCGATGGCCACCGCTTCTGTTTCCCTGCTCTGATTCGGCTTTTTTTCTATTTCTACTTTTACTTCCAGAAACAGGTTGGGGGTAACGCCCTTGCCGAATTCGATAACGTATTGTTGTGTGCCGTCGATGACGGGATTGTCGTCGCTGATGCGCTGCGCATAGAGTTCAACTTCGGTTTCACCGTATTCAACAGTCGGGCTATATACCAGGGAATAGGCCGAGGCCGTCGATGAGATACCGGTCGCTGTTGCAGCCAGTGCCAATGTTAATAGATTTTTTTTAAGCATGAGTGTCTCCGCATCGGGCTCGATGAGCCCGATCAATTTAAGTTAAATAATGAAATGAGTTAGTTGATTTCTGGCAGCGGTGCGTCTGTCACCGAAACCTGTCTGTTTTTTTGTTGTGGCGGCTTACCGACGGTTTTCATCAGCAGCAGTATGGTGCTGAATGTCAGCAGCCAGGCCGCCAGTGCGATACCACTAGGGCGTGCCTGATAACCAATCAGGGTATGCGCCAGTTGCCCGGCCAGTGACTGTTCGCTGAGCAACCAGTTGCTATCCCAGAGTACCGGTTTGAGGGCGGGTAGCAGGCCAGCCTGTTCAAGGAAACCGGCAGCACTGGCGGCAAGGCCAGCGGCCAGCAATAAAATCATCCAGCCGGTCACCTGAAAAAAGTGGCGCAACGGAATACGCAGTAAACCAAAGTACATGGCAACACCGACTGCAGTGCCGCCGGCAATACCAAGTACACCACCACTAACAAGATTAGCCGCCGGCTCGCCACTCATTGCCATGCCATTGAGGAATAATACGACTTCGGCACCTTCACGTAACACTGCCAGTGCAATTGCAATAGCCAGGGTAACCATGGGCAGATCACCATTGCTCACGCCCTGCCCCACGGCCTTCATCTGTTGTACCAGCTGCTTGCCGTGCGCTGCCATCCAGATGTTATGCCAGGCCAGCATGAGCACGGCAGTCAGCAAGACGCCGGCGTTGAAGATTTCCTGGCCGACACCTTCCATCATATTTGATATACCTTCGGCAAATGTAGCCACCAGGATGGCACCGGCGATACCCGTGATAACACCCGTGATAACCCACAGGCCGCGATTGAGTACGCCTCGCGTTACCGCCAGAATGATGGTGATGATTAAAGCGGCTTCGAGCACTTCACGAAACACAATGATGGATGAACCGAACATATGAGTAGCTCCAGTATTAGGTGTTATTGAGCAATGATCTTGCCTTGCGCTGTGGCCGGATTGAATTCACCAAAGAAGTCATATTCGCCCGCCTCCAGTGGCCCGATGAAAACCACGGCCTTGCTATTGCCGGGAATAATTTTCTCACGGTTGAGTTTGTAGCTTTCAAATTCTTCAGCAGTGGCATCGGCATTGATCACTTTGAGTTTGATTTTTTTATCGACCGGTACGATCAGCGTGCTGGGGGTGAACTGGTGATCCTTGATCACGATCTCAAATTCAACCGGTGTTGCCTGGGCCAGGCCGGTGGTTGCCAGTAGTGCTGCGAAAGCGGCGTGATGGGTATAGTGCATAACAATCTCCAGATATTTCTAAATAAGAATGATTATCATCTTACTCGTAATAAATAGTAAATGCAAATCATTCTCATTACTATATTAGAAATAAATGAAGTAACATTACCTGCCCCATTGACTGGCACAGGCGAAGCTAAGTCTTTAATAAGTTGAGAGGTTCTGCTGGATGCAGGTTTATAGCACTATCGGGAATGCCTGAGATTTGTAACAAAAAATATCAATGCCGCTGCCAGCACGATCGACGGGGCTGCAGGTGTATCCCAGTATAAGGAAGCACCCAGTCCCAATAGAACCGACAATATTGCCAGCAACATCGACAACACCACCATCTGCAACGGCGTTTTTGAATACAGCCGCGCGCTGGCGGCCGGGATGATCAGCAAGGCGGTAATCAGCAGCACGCCGACCACTTTGATCGCCACAGCAATGGTCAGAGCCAGCAACAGCATAAACATGAAACGTGTTTTGTTGACCGAGACGCCATCGGTGCGCGCCAGTTCTTCGTGCACCGAGATCGATAGCAGGTCACGCCACAGGTAGGCAAACAGCGACAACACCAGCACCGCGCCGGCGTAAATCCAGATCAGTTCTTCGCGGCTGACGGCGAGAATATCGCCAAACAGATAGGCCATTAAATCAACATTGGCGCCTTTAGTCTGCGCGATGGACAGGACGATCAGGCCGAGTGCCAGTGCGCTGTGTGACATGATGCCCAGTAGTGTGTCGTTGGATAATTCCTTTCTTTGTTCGAGCCAGAACAGCAGCGATGCCAGCACGATGCCAATCACGGCGACGCCGATAATGGGCATGATGTCAGCGGAAACCGCCAGCGCCACGCCCAGCAAAGCGGAGTGCGCCAACGTGTCACCAAAGTAAGCCATGCGCCGCCAGACCACGACGCAACCCAACGAGCCGGCCAGCATGGCCAGACCGATGCCCGCTAATAATGCATTGATGATGAAATCAGCCATGACGGTGGCCACACTCTTTATGATGTGTGCAGACGATAGCACCGTTAAGCTCGTGCTCGTGATCATGATGGTGCGAGTACACCGCCATGCCATCGAGCGCATCACCAAACAGTTTCAGATACTCGGGGTGTTCGCTGATGTGGTCGGGGTGGCCGGTGCAGCATACGTGTGTGTTCAGGCAGACCACCTGATCGGTCGCAGCCATGACCAGATGCAAATCGTGGGACACCATCAAAATTCCGCAGGCATGATGGTCGCGTATCGAGGCAATCATTTTATAAAGCGCCTGCTGACCGATAATATCAACCCCCTGCGCGGGTTCATCCAGCACCAGCACATTCGGCTTTTTCAGCAACGCCCGGGCCAGTAGCACTCTTTGTAATTCGCCACCGGAAATATTCTGAATGGCTGAATCTAAAATATGGCTGACGCCGACTTCATGCAAAACCTGGGCAATTTCATCATCCTTATAACGTGCGCCCAGTTGCAGAAAATCCCGCACGCGCAACGGCAACACCGCATTGATGCTGGTACGTTGCGGCACGTAACCGATACTGAGATCAGCGCGGCGATAGACCTCACCCTCACTTGCCTGACTTAAACCCAGCAGGATTCTAATCAAACTGGTTTTACCCGCGCCGTTGGGACCGATCAGGGTCACTATCTCGGATTCACGCAAACTCAGGTTCACGCCCGAAAGAATCGTTTTACCCTGCCGTTTCAGACCCAGATTTTCTGCCGCCAGTAAAATGTTATTATCCACTCAAACTCCCAACTTGATTGATGCGACTTACTTGCGTCGCCTGACACACACTTCATTGATGATGATTAAGTGTTAGAATCGCGCCGACATTTTATCCCATATTGCCGCCAATATCGTGACTAAACATCTCCGTTTTCTAACACTACTTCTGCTGGTCACCACTTCAGTTGCTACAGCAGAACCACTGCGCATTGTTGCCAGCATCAAGCCGGTGCATTCTCTGGTGGCTGGAATTACGCAGGGCATTAGTGAACCTGAACTGTTGATGAGCTCAAACCAGTCGCCCCATCATTACAGCCTGCGACCTTCTGAACGCAGAATGCTGGCTGAGGCTGACCTGATTTTCTGGATAGGCCCGGGCATGGAAAGTTTCATGCCGCGCTTACTCAACAGTCTCGATAATAAAAATAAAGCAGTATCACTTATCGAATCGCAGGGCCTGAAATTAATACCCATACGCGCAGCCGGGGATAACCATAGTGATCATGATCACGATGAGCATGATGGCGGTGAAGCCGAGCAGGAGCCTTCAAGGATAGATGCGCATATCTGGCTGGATAGCCATAACACTGACATTCTGGTCGATGCCATCAGCCAGCAAATTATCCGTCTTGATCCCGAGCACCGGCAACAATATCTGGCCAACAGCCAGCGACTACACGATCGCATTGCTCAGTTGAGAAAAACACTGCAACAGTCACTCAACGCCATCAAAATTTCTTTTTTAACTTACCACGATGGCTATCAATATTTTGAAACCGAGTTTGGTTTGCACAACACCGGCTTTATTACCACCACTGAACTACAACCCGGCGCGCGACATATTATCGATCTAAAAAAGACCATCAAAGAAAAAAATATCGAATGCGTTTTTTACGATGCCCCCGCAGAACCTGCGCTGCTGAAATCACTGCTGGCCAACAGCCAGGCCAGAACTTTCATGCTGGACCCGGTGGGCATGCTGATACCGCCGGGCGAAGACAACTGGCTCAAGATAATGCATTCACTGGCGGATCAGTTCATAAACTGTCAGCAGCATCTATAATCACTGCATCGTTTGTCAGGCGCACATATCACGCTCTGACAGATCACCGAACAGGAGACCCTCATGGTTCATCAGCAACACCTGCGTTTTTCTACCAATGGTCGTGGCACCTACAACATTAGCCAGCAGATCAGTGATGTCATCGAAAAATCAAACATCCAGACCGGTATCTGCCAGATATTTATTCAGCACACCAGTGCTTCTTTAATTTTGTGTGAAAATGCCGACCCGACCGTCAGAACCGATCTGGATGCTTTCATGAAACGACTGGTGCCCGATGGTGACAGCCTGTTCAAACACAAGGATGAAGGCCCGGATGATATGCCGGCACACATCCGCACGGTTTTAACCGAAAGCTCACTCTCGATACCTGTGCACAAGGGCAAAGCCAGTTTAGGCATATGGCAGGGTATTTATCTCTGGGAACACCGAACCAGTTCGTTTAAACGTAATCTCAGCGTGACTATTATTGGCGAATAATCCGCTTATAATCACTTATGTTATATCAGAACACATTACAGCTCGCCGAACACACTCAGGGCGCGTATGAAATCACCGAGCTGGTCACAGAGATCATAAAAGACTCAAAAATACACACCGGCACCTGTCATCTTTTCATACACAATAGCAGCTCGGCTATCCTGATCAGCGACACTGCTGATGAGTCTACAAAAAATTTAACCGCTGACTTCATGGCTCAGCTTGCGCCCAGCAGTGTCGACGCCAATGCAAATATCAACAATGCCATGAATGCTGTGCCACCTACGATGAAATATGCACGTTCACAAAATGAACTGACTATCCCGGTGACTAGCGGCCGATCCGGCATCGGTGTATGGCAGGGTATTTTTCTGTGGGAATATAAATCAGCACCGGTAGAACGTAAATTAACCGTGACTATTATGGGCGAGCCACTACACAAGTCCTTCAGACTGACCCGCTGACAAAGCTGAAATATTTCTGGCCACGCCATCAATCAATCGCTGTCGCGATTCAATACTAGCCCAGGCAACGTGAGGCGTAATAATTAAATTCGGCAAAGCTGAATGGATTAATAAATCTTTTTCCAACGGCGGCTCATGTTCGAGCACATCCAGTGCAGCACCTGCGAGCCGGTTATTTTTTAGCGCTACCAGCAGTGCTGCTTCATCGACCAGACCACCGCGTGCGGCATTGATCAGCACCGCATCCGGTTTCATCAAAGCCAGTTCTTTTTCGGCAATGAAATGCCGGTTATTTTCAGTCAGTGGACAATGCAGTGACAGCACATCAACCTGCGGCAACATGTCATGCAGGGCAACACGGCCAGTGCGTTCATCTTTTGCATCTCGCTGTGCAATTAAAATTTTCATACCGAATGCTTCAGCGACCTGAGCGACAGCTCGCCCCAGCTCACCATAACCAACGATGCCTAACGTTCTACCCGATAATTCTCGAACAGGAAAATCGAGCAAACAAAAATGTTCACTATGCGCCCATTGATTTACTTTAACCGCTGACTGGTATTCAGCCCAGTGCGTAGTCAGCGACAGCAACAGAGAGAACACGTGCTGCACCACCGAAGCGGTGGCGTAAGAGCGCACGTTACAGACCGGAATTTCCAGATCATGCGCTGCATTTAAATCAATGTTATTAGTGCCGGTGGCTGCAATACAAATCAGTTTTAACTGCGGAGCCTGTTGCAGAATCGCTTTATCCAGAATTACTTTATTACTAACGACAACATCAACGCTGGACAAAACCGAAACCATTTCTTCGGGCTTTATTTTCTCGAACCACAACCATTCAGGCACCGCTGCTTCCAGCGCCGATAAATCCAGATCACCGCGATAGACTGAGGCCAGATCGAGAAATGCAGCGCGTTTTAATTCCATATCCGCTTTTATACTTCGATCATTTCAAAATCAGACTTACCCACACCACAATCAGGACATACCCAGTCTGCAGGAATATCTTGCCAGCGTGTACCCGCCGCCAGTCCGTGCTCTTCATCACCCAACTCTTCGTTATAGATATAGCCACAGACAGTACATAGCCAGCTCTTGTAATTCATATTTTCATCTCTATACACAATTTAGTTATTATAAAAATGCATTGTACCGAATGGACGAAAATAATATCCACTGTAATGTTGATCTGACTTAATTGGGACTTGCTTTGCATGCTCACAAGCATAAACTTGCGACTATGAGTGAAACATTATTACCCGTCGTCATGTGTTTTTCAGGTCTTGACCCTTCCGGGGGCGCGGGCATTCAGGCGGATATTGAATCCGTCAGTAGCCACGGCTGCATGGCGGCGCCCATCATTACCGCTGCAACGGTACAGGACACGAACAACGTGATGTCTTTTTTACCGATGCCGGCTGACCTTATTATTGAACAGGCGCGCGCTATTCTGGAAGACATGCCCGTCAGCATCATTAAAATCGGCATGGTCGGCAGTGCAGAAATGGCTCGAGCCATTCACTCAATTCTAATCGACTATCCTGAAATTAAAGTTGTCTATGACCCGGTCTTCAGCACTGAAAATAACGGCTCACTCAGCACCAGTGATCTGATCGACAATGTGCGCGAACTACTATTGCCGCTGACCACGGTGCTAACGCCCAATATTTTTGAAGCGCACGCGCTGACACCAGGCTCGGATACAGCAGCGGCTGCCGCGATGGGTCTGCTGGAAAATAAATGCGAATACGTGCTGCTGACCGGCACCCACGCTAAAACCAGCGATGTGGTACATACGCTTTACAGCAATCACCGCGAACTCAAACAGTTCCACTATGAACGCCTGCCGCACAAATACCACGGCTCAGGCTGCACCCTTGCGGCCAGCGTTGCCGCGTTATTAGCCATCGGTCATGAACCCATCAGCGCCGTGCATCATGCGCTCGACTACACGCACAAAACACTGATCAATGGACGCCGCATCGGCATGGGCCAGTACCATCCTGATCGTTTTTTCTGGCTCAACAATTCTGATAAAAGCAAAGCCAGTTGAGGTTCGGCTATTGAACAAACCTCTGTTGCGTGGACTGTACGCCATCACTGATGAGCGTCTGATGACCGAAAAAAATTTCCTTTTCAAAGCTGAGCAGGCCCTGCTCGGTGGTGCCAGTCTGATTCAGTATCGTGACAAAAGTGGCGATAAAGAAAAACGCCTGCATCAGGCCACTGCTCTCAAGCAGCTCTGCGAACAGCACGCGGTACTGCTGATCATCAATGATGACATTGAACTGGCCCATGCGGTGCAGGCCCACGGCGTGCATCTGGGCAAGGAGGATGCATCGATCAGGCAGGCCCGCCAGCAATTAGGTCCAGATGCGATTATCGGTGTGTCCTGCTATGACCAGCTCGACCTGGCGCTAGCTGCGGAAAAAGCCGGCGCAGACTATGTCGCATTCGGTGCCTTTTTTGTCTCACCGACCAAGCCTGAAGCGCGCACTGCCAGCCTGGAATTATTGACCACTGCCACACAGCAGTTGCACATCCCCATATGCACCATCGGTGGCATCACCGCGGCTAATGCAAGCACGCTGGTCGAATCTGGCGCGGACATGACCGCCGTGATCAGTGATTTATTCTTCGGCGATGACATTCGGACAACAGCCTCGCACATCGCACGTCTATTCAGTTAAAATTACTCTCGATTTTTTAACCCCGTTTTTAATACCGCCAGACGAGCACCACACATGAGCACGATGAACGAGCAATTTCAGGCCGCACAACGACATATCCCCGGTGGCGTTAACTCGCCGGTACGCGCATTTCGCGGCGTGGGCGGCAATCCTGTCTTCATAGAAAAAGCCAAAGGCGCTTATATTTTTGATACTCAGGGCAAGCAATACATCGATTATGTCGGCTCATGGGGGCCGATGATTCTGGGCCACGCTCACCCTGAAGTTATCGCGGCGGTTAAAGCCGCGGCCGATAACGGCCTCAGCTTTGGCGCGCCGACTGAAATAGAAACCGTGATGGCCGACAAAATCTGCGAGATCGTGCCTTCGATGGAAATGGTGCGCATGGTCAGCTCCGGCACCGAAGCCACCATGAGCGCGATTCGTCTGGCGCGTGGTTACACCGGCCGTGACAAAATCATCAAATTCGAAGGCTGCTACCACGGCCATTCGGATTCGCTGCTAGTCAAAGCGGGTTCCGGCGCATTAACGCTGGGCGTGCCCGATTCACCCGGCGTGCCAGCCAGCCTGGCTGAACATACTTTGACCCTGCCCTACAATAATCTGGAAAAAGTTGCTGAAACGCTGGCCAAGCTGGGCGACAAAATCGCCTGTATTATTATCGAGCCGGTGGCCGGTAACATGAACTGCATTCCTCCTGTCGAGGGCTTTTTACAGGGTATTCGCGAGCTATGTACCCAGCACGGTGTTGTGCTGATTTTTGACGAAGTCATGACTGGTTTTCGCGTGGCACTGGGTGGTGCACAAAGCCATTACGGCATCACCCCTGACCTGACTACACTGGGCAAAGTCATCGGTGGTGGCATGCCCGTTGGCGCATTCGGTGGCAAACGCGAAATCATGGAAAAAATCGCCCCGCTGGGCCCGGTTTATCAGGCAGGTACTTTATCCGGCAATCCCATCGCCATGACCGCCGGCCTGAAAACGCTGGAGCTGATTTCCGCACCCGGTTTTTTTGAAGAATTATCAGAAAAAGTGGAATACCTTACCAACGGTATTCTGGATGCGGCCAAATCGGCGGGCATCGCCATGACCTGCAACCGCGTGGGCGGAATGTTTGGACTGTTCTTCTCCGATCAAAAAGTAACCAGCTTTGAGCAGGCGACGCAGTGTAACGTCGAGCAATTCAAGCAATTCTTCCACGGCATGCTGGATGAAGGCATATATATGGCTCCCTCTGCCTATGAAGCGGGTTTTGTTTCCAGCATGCACCACCGTGACGAACTGGTCAGAACCATCGCAGCAGCCAAGAAAGTACTGAGCAGCATCAAATGACGAAACATTCAAGCGTCATGACTGAAGATGAGACAAGGCATAAAGGTAGTACGAACGGAATTTACAACTCGCTAATAGCTTCACAGCACCGCATCGCGAATTCTGCTTTATAAAACCGTATCATCAGAAAGATTAGCTTATACATGAAATCCTATATATACCGATGCAGCCGCAAGCCCGATATGTACATTTATCTGGCTGAGGAAGATGACTTCTCCAACGTGCCCAAAAATATCTTCAATAGTCTTGGCATTATTACATTTGCCATGGAGCTGGAGATCAGCCCTGATAAAAAACTCGCCCGAGAAGACCCCGTTAAAGTAATAGGAAATTTAAAAGAACATGGTTTTCATCTTCAACTCCCTGATCAGACTCCGATTGAGGAATTGATGGCTCAAATCGCGGCTAAAAAAATCTAACTCCTCAATTCCACACATAACTTGGCTATGTGTCTGAGTTTTCGTCAGGTATACTCCTAATCGTTCAGTTCTACATCCTTATTAAACTGAACATTTACAATTTTATACAACCATCGTTTTAGAGGTATCAAATGATTACAATAAATCAATTTATCAAAATAATTATTATCAGCACCATCACATCCGCCATCGCTACCGTTGTCAGCTTAAAAATACCTGGAAGCGAAGCCCATCTTGCAATCACTTCAACTCATTTGCCGCTATTTTTAATTTCCTTTATCAGCATTTTGGTCGCCTGCCTTATTACCATCAAGCTGGCTGGCACCTCAAGAAAACCTGTCAAAGTCGGTTCTGGTCGTGAAACCGGCACAGTAAAATGGTTTAACGCTGCCAAAGGCTTTGGTTTTATTACCCGTGAAAATGGTGAGGATATATTTGTTCATTTCCGTTCAATTCAAGGTAAAGGACATCGCTCTCTAGGTGAAGGTCAGTCGGTTATTTTTGAAGTTGCCGAAAGCGATAAAGGCTTACAAGCTGTAGACGTATGCAGTGCTTGATAAGTTAAATTTCACTCATAAAAAAAGCTCCTTAAGGAGCTTTTTTTATGGTCTTGATTAATACCAGAAATAAACATACTGTTATTTTTTCCTAATGACTTTATTTTTTATGGCTATCCGTTCAATCGCTGCCGCCGCCGCAGTAAAACCAAATATAGCGGTAACAGCAACACTGGAACCATAACCAAAATTACAATCCAGTGACAAACCTGAAACACCGGGCTTTGCGTAACCTACATTTCCATCCTTACCTGGATAACGTTGCTGCTCTGTTGAATACACACAGGGCACACCAAAGGTATATCTTTTATCCCGAGTAAATCCGTGCCAGTAGCGCAATTCTGAACGCACTTTGGCGGCCAGTGGATCATTCCAGGTGCTGGATAAATCAGATACCTGTATTTTTGTCGGATCGATCAGGCCGCCCGCACCACCGGTGGTGATAATCGGTATTTTATTTCGCTTGCAGCAGTAAATCATTTTGGTTTTAGATTTGAAGCCGTCGATGGCATCGATCACACAGTCATAGCCGCGTTCCAGAATATCGCGAAAATTACTCTCATCAAGATATTGCTCGATGGTCTGCACCTCGCATTCGGGATTAATATCCAGCAGACGCTTTTTCATGGTATCAACCTTCGACTGGCCGATGGTCGATTCCAGGGTGTGAATCTGCCGGTTGGCATTGCTGCGTGAAATGATATCGCCATCAACCAGGGTGATCCTGCCGACCCCTGTTCTGACCAGTGCTTCCGCCGCCCACGAGCCCACGCCGCCAATACCGACCACACAAATATGCGCACTGGCCAGCATCTTCATCATCTCGACACCATAAACACGCGACAGGGAACTAAATTTCTCTTCGTAATGACTCATTAAAAAAGTTTCAGGTTGTTCGTTAGCAGTGACCAATAAAAAGCTTTCAGCCATCTACTGCCGGCTGATATCTAAGGTAAAATCGCCCCATGACATCTACATCAAAAAATACGACGCCTCAGCGCGCCAAAAAAGTTGGCTTCGTTAGCCTCGGCTGCCCCAAGGCGACCGTCGATTCGGAGCATATTCTCACACAGTTGCGCGCCGAAGGTTACGACATTGTACCCACTTATGACGATGCGGACATTGTCGTGGTCAACACCTGTGGTTTTATCGATGCCGCCGTTGAGGAATCACTCGATGCCATCGGCGAAGCACTGGCTGAAAATGGCAAGGTTATCGTCACCGGCTGCCTCGGTGCCAAAGGCGATGTCGTCAAACAGGCCCATCCCCAGGTTCTGGCCGTGACCGGCCCACATGCCACCGCCGAAGTGATGGATGCGATCCACCAGCATCTGCCGCCGCTGCATGACCCGTTTGTCGACCTGGTGCCACCGCAGGGCGTCAGGCTCACGCCCCGGCATTATGCCTATTTAAAAATTTCCGAAGGCTGTAATCATCGCTGCACCTTCTGCATCATTCCCGCCCTGCGCGGCGACCTGGTCAGCCGCCCGGTCAATGACGTACTGGCCGAAGCCAAACGCCTGCAAGAAGCCGGCGTGCAGGAGCTGCTGGTGATATCGCAGGACACCAGCGCCTACGGCATCGACGTTAAATACAAAACCGAATTCTGGGAAGGCATGCCGGTGAAAACCCGCATGACCGAACTCTGCGAAGCACTGGGCACACTCGGCCTCTGGGTACGTTTACATTACGTTTACCCCTACCCGCACGTCGATGAAATTATTCCGCTGATGAATGCAGGCAAGGTACTACCGTATCTGGACATCCCCTTCCAGCACGCCAACCCGCGTATTTTAAAAGCCATGAAGCGCCCGGCTTCCAGCGAAAAAGTTTTAGGCCGCATCAAAAAGTGGCGCGAACAATGCCCCGAACTGACCCTGCGCAGCACCTTCATCGTCGGCTTCCCCGGTGAAACTGAAGAGGAGTTTCAGGAACTACTCGATTTTCTCGACGAAGCCCAGCTCGACCGCGTCGGCTGTTTCACCTACTCCCCGGTCGAAGGCGCGGTAGCCAACGAACTCGGCGAAGCCATTCCGGAAGAAGTCAAAGAAGAACGCCTGGCCCGCTTCATGGAAAAACAGATAGGCATCAGCGCCGAACGCCTGAAAAGAAATATTGGTAAAGAAATAGAAGTACTGGTGGATGAAGTCAGTGAAGACGGCGCCATCGCCAGAAGCATGGCCGACGCCCCGGATATCGATGGCCTGGTATATATTCTCGAACCCGAAGATCTACAACCAGGTGATCGGGTGATGGTACGCATCGAGCAGACCGATGAACATGATATGTGGGGAATACTGGTCGATTAAAAACTTTTCACCGCAGAGCCGCAGAGGATACACTTCAATTCCTAACTTACGTCCGATTACACTGCGCTAATCACACCTACGAGCTGGCTTGTGTCGAACCATTCGACATGTTATAAGAATATGTCGAATATGTTACAAATCTTCGACATATAACAACGGATTGATTTGGTAAGCAAAATGATCACAAAGCACAAGCCTCATGTTTGATAGAAACAAACCTTACAATGATTTACCTCTCTTGCCACCCAACCGGGAGCTGGAAACCAAAGAAGTGCTGAAAAAAGCCATATCTGCCAATGCTCGTCTTGCAGAGCTCAAAGGCATAGCGAATAGAATCCCAAATCAAACTATACTGATTAACTTCCTGACTCTTCAGGAAGCACGAAGCAGTTCAGAAATAGAAAATATTGTTACAACTAATGACAAGCTTTTTGAAGCCTTTTCTCTTAACAACACAAAGGGAGACCCGGAAACAAAAGAGGTATTGCGCTATAAAGAAGCAATGTGGGAAGGTTATCAGGCTCTGAAAAATAAGCACTTTTTAACTACCAATCTATTTGTAAACGTCTGCAATACCATTAAAAAGAACCAGTCAGGTGTCCGCAAAACAACGGGGACAAAGATAGGAAATCAAACTACAAAAGAAATCATATATACCCCACCTGAAGGTGAAAGCGTCATATTAAAAAAGCTAAAAAACCTTGAAGATTACATTCATGATGATAGCGATTTAACAGACCCTTTAATTAAGATGGCTGTTATTCACTACCAATTTGAAGCGATACATCCATTCTCTGACGGCAATGGAAGAACAGGACGAATTCTTAATATTCTTTATCTCATTTTGAAAGATATGCTCGATCTTCCGATCCTGTATCTCAGTCAATATATCATCGCCAATAAGGATAAATACTATAAACATCTGAGTCAGGTTACTGAGGAAAATGAATGGCAGGGCTGGATAATGTATATGCTTGATGGCATTGAGCAAACAGCTACCTCTACAAGAAATAAGATAATAGAGATTAATGATCTTTTTGAATACACCCTGGATTATGCAAAACAAAAGCTACCTAACTACATGTATTCAAAAGAGCTGATTGAACTCATTTTTGAACAGCCTTATTGCAAAGTTAAGTTTCTTGTTGATAAAGATATTGCCCAACGCCAGCAGGCATCAAAATACCTGTATCAACTTGAAAGCATAGGTATTTTGCAGAAAAAAAAGGTGGGCAAGGAGCAGCTTTTTTTAAATACCAAACTATTTGAGTTATTAAGCAACTTAACACCACACCCTAATAACTTGCAAAGCTCTAAAAGTGAAGGTGATCTTTTTGAAACCCTTGATAGCAATCTCGAAACATGGGAAGAAATGTTCCTCAAGCTCAAAGATTTTATTGAAAAACATGGGCATTCTTATGTGTCAAAAAGAGATCAAAAAACAAGGCAGCTCGGTCACTGGGTAACTGACCAGAGGAAGAAAAAGAAAAGCAACTTACTTTCAAGGGAGCAAATCACCAAGCTTGAAGAAATAGACATGGACTGGGACCCTATAAATAACAGATGGGAAAACAACTACAAGGAACTCGTTAAATTTAAAAAGGCTAATGGTCATTGTGATGTTCCTCAGAGATATGCAGAAAATCAGGAATTCTCTAATTGGGTGTTTAACCAGAGATATAGATATAAAATAAAAAAGCTGTCTAACATAAGAACAAAGAAGCTTGAAAAGATAGGTTTCAACTGGGGTAGAGATGCTAATGTTTCGGATGATCGAATTAAAGAATTGCTTGAATATAAGAAAAAATTTGGGCATCTTAATGTTTCACAAGTAGATCCCAATGAAGAATGGCGCGGATTAGGCAAGTGGCTTAACAATCAGAGGCATGCCAAGAAAAAAGGAACACTTAGTACCGAGCTTGAAGAAAAACTTAATGAAATAGGTGTCGCATGGAATGCGTTAGAAGCAAATTGGGATAAGAAACTAGGCGAGTTAAAAGACTTTCATGAAATTCATGGGCATTTCAGGGTGCCCCAAAATGGGGAGATCAGCAAACTCGGTTATTGGATTGCAAAAATCAGAAGAGTTAAACCCGATGCTGAAAGATTGAAAAAGCTGTCTGACATAGGCTTTGATTGGGATAAGGAAAAAGTAAAGTAGCTCGTAGGTCTCAACACATTGCGCATTATGAAATGCTTTTTTTCTTCCGCTTTACCCACCCCCTCACATCTTGCCGAGCCATGTGACTTTGGTAGTGCAAATCAGGCAGGACGCCTGATTTAGTTTCGCGAGCGGGATTGCGAGTCGAAACGGGCGCGTAGGCAAAGTTGCATGGCTCGGGAACCCGTTAGGGCAAGGTGTTATGGGCGGCATTTTTACAAAACACGTCCTGTGTTTTGCCCTACGGGACAGCTATAAAACAGCTGTTCAAATTCGCTCCCGGCGAATTTGTCTGGTTACTCTTTTGCTGCTGTTGGCAAAAGAGTGACTCGCCCGTGGGTGCGAATACCCACTACCACCAAGATTACAGATTAATACGAAGATTTTGTAATTACACAAAAGCCCAGACATGGATACCGGCCTACGCCGGTATGACGAACATAAAAAAAGCAGGGCGGATTACCCGCCCTGCTTTTTCAATGAAACACTGATGAGTTATTTATTAAGTAAAATAACTTTCATTCCACCACATATGCACTGCAATACTCGCTGCATAACCCAGTGCAATGACCGGCGTCCATTTAAGATGGCCGAAGAAAGTGTATTTACCCTGTGCCTGACCCATCAGCGCCACGCCCGCGGCTGAACCGATCGACAATAGAGAGCCACCAACACCGGCGGTCATGGTCACCAGCAGCCACTGTCCGGTCGACATGTGCGGCTCCATAGTCAGTACGGCAAACATCACCGGTATATTATCGACAATCGCTGAAAGCAAACCGACAGCGATATTCGCATTGGTCGCACCCCATGATGTGTACATGATTTCAGACACCAACGACAGATAACCGAGGAAACCCAGACCACCGACGCACAATACAACGCCATAGAAGAAGAACAGCGTATCCCACTCGGCGCGGGCAATTTTGCTGAACACATCAAAGGCAACCACATCACCGATTTGTGCTTCTTCCTCTGGATTGCTACAACGCTGTGCGATACAACGGGAGTGCGTTCTTTTCAGGAAGTAACCAAAAAACTGCAAATAACCCAGACCTGTCAGCATGCCGATAACCGGTGGCAGGCCAAGGAAGTTGTGGAAACTAACCGCAGTCACGATGGTGAGCAGGAACAGTGCAATGATGCGTTTCGCGCCACGATAGGTGAAGGCTACTTCATCGGCACCTGATGGCTGCTCATTCGGCACTGCAAAATGCATGATTGCAGCAGGTATCACAAAGTTAACCACCGAAGGAATGAATAAGGCAAAGAAGGTGACAAAATCAACCATACCTTTCTGCCATACCATCAGCGTCGTAATATCACCGAAAGGTGAAAAGGCACCGCCAGCATTGGCACCAACAACGATGTTGATACAGGCCAGCGTGACAAATTTGGTATTGGTGCCACCCACGGCCAGTACTACGGCACACATCAACAATGCAGTAGTCAGGTTGTCGGCAACGGGTGAAATAAAGAATGCCAGTATGCCGGTCAGCCAGAATAATTTTCGGAAACCGAAACCTTTGCTAATCAACCAGGAGCGCAGAGCATCAAATACCCGGCGTTCTTCCATGGCGTTGATATAAGTCATCGCCACCAGCAGGAACAACATCAGCTCGGCGTATTCCAGCAGGTTGTGGCGCACCGCCATTTCTGCCATATGCGACATACCATGCTGCATGTAAACCCAGCCAATGGTACCCCAGATCAAACCGGCCGCAATGATGACCGGCTTGGATTTACGCAGATGCAGAAATTCTTCACCAATCACCAGTGCATAAGCAAAAACAAAAATAACGATGGCGAAAAAACCGACACCGCTATTGGTTAAATCAAGACGTGTCGCTTCGGTTGCGACTGCACCAGTGCTGGCCATAGCCAGCCCGGGTAACATCACGGCAGCCAGAGCTAACCACGTTTTATTGAAGAGATTAAACATAAACCAGTTCCTGGAAATTTAAATCAGAAAATTAAATTCATCATTAGCATCATAACAGTCAAAAACAACACCGTCATAATACCACCTGCTTTCATAAAGTCCGGTACGCGATAGCCGCCGGGGCCCATGATTAGCGCATTCACCTGATGCGTTGGGATGAGGAATGAGTTCGAAGTCGCAATTGCCACAGTCAAAGCAAAAACGGCCGGGTTCGCATCGACACCATTCGCCTGCAGACTAATGGCGATATTCACCGCCAGTGGCACCAGCAAGACGGTAGCGCCGACATTCGACATCACCAGGGTAAAGAAGGTCGCCAATACAGCGATGGATAACTGGATCACCCAGACGTCCATATCGCCCACGACTGACAATGTCTGCTCGGCAATCCAGCGAGCCGTACCCGAGGTTTCTACCGCCAGACCCAGCGGGATCAAACTCGCCAGCAGGAAAACGGTTTTCCACGAAACGGCTTTATAAGCTTCATCAATATTTAGTACGCCTGACAATACCATGCCGATAGCACCGGTCAGCAGGGCGACAGATAAGCGCAAATCACTAAATAGCACCATTGATAGCGCAATCACAAAGAAAAAGCCTGCCCAACCGACCTTGTGAGGACGAACTTCCTCATGCGGATATTCGGTGGTGACAACGACAAAGTTGGGGTCAGTTTCCAAACGCGCCAGAGCCGCCCAACTGGTGTGAACCACCAGCGTATCACCGGCTTCTAAAGGCAGATTTCTAATATCATCTCCTTCTACCAGCGTTTCGCCATCACGATGCAACGCCACCATGGCAATACCGTAAGTTTTACGCATCCATAAATCACGCGCACTCTTACCAATCAAAGCAGAACCGGGGGGGATTACGATATCAGCAATACCTGATTTAGCGGATGACAGAGAATCAGCAAAAGTTTCCAGTTCGGTGCGCAATTCAAGTTTGTACTTTTCAGCAAAGGCCAGCAGGTTATTTGGTGACGCGAACACACCCAGCACGCTGCCATCTGTAATACCTGTATCACGGTCCAGACCACCAGCGCCTACACGCAGGTCATCACCGCCACTACGAATCGCAACGACACGAATACGCTCGTCGTGTTCGATATCATTTAAATTAATGCCCACTAAACTACTCTCTTTAGGCACGGCTAATTCGAACAGATCATAATCGATACCGTAAATTTTCTTGAAGTAATTCAGTGTATCGCCACCTTTTGTACCTTTCTCTGCGTCCGTTTTCGGCAGCACGTAACGCCCCATCAGCACAAAATAAATGATTCCGGCGGTTACCAGTGCCAGGCCAACGGGGGTCACCGAGAACAGCCCCCAGGTTTCCATCTGCTGTTCAGCTGGCAAAGCATGGTTCGAAGTCAGGATAAGATCATTGAGCAAAATTAATGGCGAGGATCCGACCATGGTCACGGTACCACCCAGAATGGCACAGAAACCCATCGGCATTAACAGGCGCGACATGGGCAGACCGGAGCGCGCTGAAATACGACTCACCACTGGCAGGAATAAGGCGGCGGCACCGACGTTCTGCATGAACGAGGAAATAAAACCGACGGTGCCCGAAATAATTGGGATGATACGAGTTTCAGTTTTACCACCTATTTTAAGGATAAAGGCCGCTACCGTGGTCATCAGGCCCGTTTTATCCAGACCGGCACCAATAATCATCACCGCTATGATCGACATTACCGCGTTACTGGAAAAGCCGTTGAAGATCTTCTGGGTATCGACCAGCCCCTGTTCCAGCCCCATAACCGGGGCCAGCAAGGTAGTCAGGCCGAGTAACACCATAATACTGACCGCAGCCACATCAACGCCCACGACTTCAAAGGCAAATAAATAAATAGTCAGCATTAATAGCGAGGCCACCCAGGCTATCTCGATGGTCGGGGTATATGAAGTCAGCCAGAGTGCACCCAGCGCAAAAACAACAGCTGCGATGATTTTTTTCATCGGTAATGATTTTTTTTCTTCAGTCATAATTGTTGAATATGGTTATTGAGAGGGAATTAGGATTTTTAGAGGCGCGAATTCTAGTCAACTAGACCTAAACTGAAAAGCGAAATAAAATACCCGCTATGAACAAAAATTTAGCACAGCAAGTACAGGCAAACTAATCAGCATGGATATCGAGCACCTCAAAACGTTTCTCGAAGTCGAGCGTATGCGCAATTTTCGCAAGGCCGCGGAAAATCTGTGTATTTCCCCGTCTGCGATTAGCGCGCGCATCCGCCAGCTTGAACAAACCATCGGCCTGGTTCTATTCCGGCGTGACCGACAGACAGTCAGCCTGACTCAGGCCGGTGAACGTTTTGAGCGCCATGCGCGTTTTATCCTGAGCGCATGGGAACATGCACACCAGGAAATTGCACTCAGCAAACAAATCGATAAGCATCTGGTGGTAGCCGGCGTCAACAGTTTGTGGGAAATCCTTCTGCAGGGCTGGCTCAATGACATTCACTGTCATTCGCCATTAATTGGTCTCCGAGCCGAATCCAGCACATCCAAACGCATCGCGCAGAAACTGGAACAGGGTGCCATTGACCTTGGTTTTATCTATGAACCTCCCCAGCTCAGGGAAATGGTGGTACAGGAAGTGGGCAATGTCGCCCTGATCATGGTCAGCAGTGAACCAGACCAGAAAGCTGATGATGCACTGACTGATGGCTATGTTCGCGTCGACTGGGGCACACTGTTTACCAGCCTGCACGAAAATTATTTCCCTCAGCGCCCGATCGCCGCGGTCCGTGCCAATGTCGGTAGTATTGCCCTTGGCCTGATTGAAAGTTGTGGTGGTGCCGCCTATTTACCCACTTCGATGGTCAGGCACAAACTGGATCAGGGTAAACTCTTCAGGGTTAACGACGCCCCCGAAATTCCTCTAAAAGCTTATGCGGTCTTCTCTATGCATGGCGAACATCGCCGTTTGATTGAGCAGCTACTACAAACACTGTAGCTAGCAGACAAAAGGGACTCATTAGCACAGGCGGCTCACCTGAAGAGCGTGTTCGGAAGGTTAATCAGCAATAATTCAGGTTGCCATCTGGTAAAACCCGGTTCTCATGGCCTGGGGATCACCGGATTGATTAAAAATCCTTTTTAACCCAAATCAATTTCCCGGGCTTCAAAATCACCTAGAATCAGCCTCCATATTCAACTCACTAAAATCCACCAACACATATGGATGCACCCGTCACCTTAACGTCCGCTTTCCTGCTAGGCCTATTCACTACGCTACATTGTGTCGGCATGTGCGGTGGCATCATCGGCGCATTGAGCCTCAGCCTGCCTGCAAAAATACGCGACAACAAACTCCAGCTGCTATTTTTTGTTGGCACTTATAATCTTGGCCGCATTATGAGTTACAGCCTGGCGGGTTTACTGGCCGGGTCACTGGGCATGAGCGTATTAACCTCTGCCAGTTTTGAACAGGGACATCAGGTACTGCAATACATTGGTGTCAGCATGATGATCGCGGTCGGCCTGTACCTCTCCGGCTGGCTACCACAGCTCGCCAGGGTCGAGAAAATAGGCATTCCACTGTGGAAAAAAATCGAGCCCATCGGCCGACACCTGTTACCCGTATCCAGCCCGATCAAAGCACTGGGCTATGGCCTGATCTGGGGCTGGCTACCCTGCGGCATGGTCTATTTTGTACTGATCTGGGCCTTGTCCGCCGGCTCTGCCCTGCAGGGTGCGGCCATCATGCTGGCCTTTGGCCTGGGTACATTGCCGACCCTGATGACCGCCGGTTTCATGACTTCACAGCTGACGCGATTCGCCGCCAACCCCAAAATCCGTAGCCTCGCTGGCCTGCTTATTATCGCCATGGCCATCGGCAGCCTGTTCATTCCTATGGAACATCAGGCGCATAACGATGGTCAAATTGAACAAATGGATCACACTAACCATCATCACCACTAGATACGGTTCTACAGTTTATGAATGACCAATTAAAAAAATGGGCTAATCAGGACGATATTTATGTCGTCCATTCAGCCCGCCTGAAAAAACTCAATCCTGCTTTTTCAAAAGGCTTTTTCGAGCATTACCAGCGCGACGATGTTGAGCGCACACACCTGTTTAACGGTCGTTATGAAAACACCTATTTAAATGAGCAGCACATACCCGAATTGTTACAGCTCAAACAGGAAGCGTGCCATTTTGCCAATATGATACTGGGCACCGAAGACATTGAGATGGGCTACTGGTTTAATCACATGCCGCCAGGGGCTGTTACTACCTCACATCGCCATGATGACGACGACGAATTACTGTCTGCGGCCTACTACATCTCTGTGCCAGAAAACTCCGGTGACTTTATCATTCACACCAGCAATATTCCTGCGAAAAGCGAAACCATAAGAATCACGCCAACAGAAGGCAGTTTTCTATTTTTCAAGCCCAGCATGGTCCATGAAGTGACAGAAAACCTGAGCGACCAGCACCGATTTTCCATCGGCATTAATTTCGGCCAGAGAAATCGGGAAGATTAACCTTTTAACCGGGATCGTTCATACCCGCTGTTGTTCTGTTATTATTAAAGCCAATGTCGCAAAAGCAAATAGACAACCCAAAAATTTCTGCCACTGAGCCCCCTGAAACAAAGTCTCGACCTCGACGTCGATTCAGCGGTCTGATTGTATTTGGTTTTTTTGTCGCTATTGCATTTACCGCTAGCTATAAACCATCGATTGAAATAACTTATTGCACAACAGAAACCCTGTCACCCAAACCTGCTGTCATCATGCTCGGCGCATCCTGGTGCCCCTATTGTTACAAAGCACGAAAATATTTCGTCGAAAATCAAATTAGCTACTGTGAATATGACATCGAAGATGATGGCAGAGGTGCTCAGATGTACTCGCAGATCAATAATCGTTCAAATATTCCTGGCATGCAGCCCCTGGGTATCCCGATATTATTCATTGGCAAATATCAATTCAGCGGATTCGAAGAACACAACATCAAAAAAGCACTAGCAACAATTCAACCATTATGATTTTACGCATTAAACAGTTTTTTGAGTCACACTTGCTCATCAGCGAAACCACATCACAAACAGATATTGATCACAAGCTCAAACTTTGCTGCGCGGCTTTGATGCTCGATGTTGTGCATGTTGATGGCGTGACTCACGACAACGAGCTGGAAAAAATTCGCCATGCTCTGCAACAACAATTTGATATTAGCGAGACTGAAATAGAAGAATTATTAGCGATCGCTCACGAAGAGAAAAACAGCGCAGCTGATTATTATCGATTCACTTCCTTGATCAATCAGCATTATTCACAGCAGCAGAAAATATTTTTAGTTCGGCAGCTCTGGCATATCGCCTATGCCGACAATCAGCTCGATAAATTTGAAGAACATCTAGTCAGAAAATTAGCTGAACTGTTACATGTGCCACATCGGCATTTCATACAGACCAAACACCAAGCTGAAAACAACACATAAAACCCGGTACATCAATTAATGCAAAGTACTTTCAGAACCCCACATTTGATCGTATCTTTCTACTACCTCACGCACAACCTGTGGATAACCAATAATATCCATCTGCTTCATACCTTCCCTGAAAAACTCTCGCGCGTCATTCGGTAAATTCTTCACCAGACCATCATAGGCGGCTTCGATTAATTTCGGCTCATGACTTCGAGTCGCGATAATACCGTAATTGATATGTAAAATACGCCACGGTCGCATAGGATTAGTTTGCTCCAGATCTTGCCGAACTGTATCTGATACAACCTCAATGATCGTCGCCATCACCCGAGTCAGCTCCGCCAGCTGTTCAGGCCTTCTTAATTCATTGGCATAATCGGCCAGTGCATTGACGATCAGATCGAGCTTATCCAGCCTACCACCACAATGCGCCACCCACATTGCCACCGGTAAGGTTAAGCGCATCAAAGCCCGACTTTGAATAGCCGAGCCTGTACCTGATGCTGCCTGAAGATGGCCAATCAAACCTTCAATCAGCGTCAACACATAATCTCCAATCTGACTGATATCTTTCTGCTCAACCATATTTTCTGATGATTCAGATAAAATGTCCGCCTCTGCACGCTGCATCACATCAATCGCCTGCCTCATCGCTGCCAGCATATGTTCGGGAGAACTTTCCGCGTCCTGTGCCAGCGGTGATGCATCTATGCCACCTTCAACCGCCTGTTCAAACATGCTTCTGAAATGTTTTGCGTTAAATGAAAAATCCATGATCTTGATTCTATTGTTATGTATTTCTGGTAAGTTCGAAAAAGTGCAGGCATACTCCGACACTAATGTGAAATGTATCATAACTATATCCTTTAATAACTAGAAGAAAACCATGCGATTACTGCACACCATGTTACGTGTCGGCGATCTGGATCAATCGATCAAGTTCTACACCGAAATTCTCGGTATGAGACTACTACGCCGGAAGGATTATCCCGAGGGTAAATTCACTCTGGCCTTTCTTGGCTACGGTGATGAAAAAGAAAATACCGTACTGGAACTGACTTATAACTGGGATATATCCAGCTACGATCTTGGCAATGGTTTTGGCCACCTCGCTATCGAAGTCAATAATGTTTACCAGGCCACAGAACAAATTCGTCAGCAAGGCGGGAAAATTCTACGTGATGCCGGCCCAATGAATGCGGGCAATACCATCATTGCATTTGTGGAAGATCCAGACGGTTATCAGATTGAACTTCTAGCTAAAGACTAACCAGTAAATCCATGCGTTAACGTAGATAGTAAAAAATGAGACAAAAAACGATGATGTCATGGAGCAGTGGCAAAGATAGTGCATGGGCCCTGTATCAATTGCAGAATAATCCAGAAATTGATTTAGTTGGCCTTTTCTGCACCATCAATAAAGAATTCAATCGGGTAACCATGCATGGTGTAAGAGTTGAGCTATTACAAAAACAAGCAGACAACATTGGCCTTCCCCTTGAGATAATTGAAATACCTTACCCATGCAGTAATATTGAATATGAACAAATAATGGGCGAGTTCGTAGAAAAAGCAAAAAAAATGCACATTGAGAACTTTGCTTTCGGTGATTTATTTCTAGAGGAAGTACGTAACTATAGAGAAGAAAAATTAAAAAACTCCGGAATTAAAGCTATTTTTCCCATCTGGGGCATACCCACAGATGAACTATCAAGAAAAATGATAACCAATGGCCTGAGAACGATAATCACATGCATTAATCCAAAACAAACTCCTGATAAATTTATTGGCAAAGAGTTTGATGATAACTTTTTAGCTTCGTTACCTGAAACTATTGACCCCTGCGGTGAAAATGGGGAATTTCATAGCTTTGTTTTTGATGGCCCTATGTTTAAAGAAAAAATAAACATTGTTCTCGGCGATATTGTACAACGTGATGACTTTGTATTTGCGGACATTTTATTAGAAAACAGTTAATATCATATTCTTTTTTACATACTCAATAAGTAAAAAATCATTTTGTATGTTGAACATTTCTAAAACCATAAAAATAGCATTGATATAAATGAGAATTAACAAATGATAAAAACAGAAAAAATGCCAATATGGGTGTTCCTCGCATTTTCAAGCATCGAAACAAGAAAAGGTGCTTTGATACTTATTAATGCCTGTGTAATATTTTCAATCTATTGCATTCCTTTCCCCCTGTTTTTTGAAGACAATGAATTAATTAAAGCCATATTCCTGATTGATGACTGGAGCTGGATTGCAATGATGGCACCAATGTCACTCTGGTACTGGATCAGCCTGAAGTGGGTAGATAAAAACTCAGGTTGGAAAGAATCTTCGCCGGATTAATGATTAAGAGCAATCAACCGGCATACATCTGATTACGCTTCGTGAATCATATCAACCACTGCCGATATTGCACTGGCATGATACTTCACTAGTATATAACCTCCCTCCATGATTCCTATACTCATCGAAGACAAGCAGACACTCAATAATTTCTGCGATAAATTGATCCACGAGTCTCTACTCGCTATCGATACCGAGTTTTTCCGGGAAACTACCTACTTTCCTCATCTCGGATTAATTCAAATTGCCAGCTCCGACCATATTATATGCGTCGACCCACTGGCTTTTGACGCACGAGATGAATTACGTCGATTATTTTTTAATCGTGACATTACAAAAGTTTTTCATTCATGTTCGCAGGATATGGAAGTGCTATATCAATACTTCAATGAACTGCCTGCTCCCATTTTTGATACCCAGATCGCTGCTGCTATGCTCGGTTATCAGGATCAAATTGGTTATGCCAATCTGGTTGCTGAGATATACGAGGTCGAGCTTGATAAATCACAAACCCGTACTAACTGGCTGAAACGTCCATTAAGTGTAAAACAAATAGAATATGCAGGTGAGGATGTACTTTATTTGCTGCCCTTATATGAAAAATTTAATCAGGCATTAAAAGAGAGCGAACGTAACATCTGGTTACAGGAAGATTGCGAACAACTCTGCGGCAATGTACAGCGATTTCAGCCTGATTTTGAAAACTGCTGGCAACGCGTTAAAGGTTATTTTAAATTGAGTAATATGCAATTAGCCGTATGCCGCTCTATTGCACAATGGCGAGAACAGTTAGCTATGTCAAAAGATCTAACACGTCGAAGAGTCATGCCTGATGAGTTATTACTAAAACTGGCAGCTACTCAGGTCAATATCCAACAACTCAAAACCATCGATCGCCAGATTGCACAATTTAGTAGTGATGAGCTGGAGACTTTGGCTCAGGCCATCGAGACTGGTATGCAAACACCAGAATCTGAATGGCCTGTTCTCAATAGAGAAAGACCCTCTAACGAAGAAAAAACATTACTTAAACATTTGCAGAAACTGGTACAAGATAAAGCTGATGCGCTCGGTATTCATCAGAGTGTTTTGTGCTCAAAAAAAGAGATAGAAAGACTAATACATGGGTCTCGTGATGGAAAACTACTCAATGGCTGGCGATTCGACTGTATTGGTCAACAATTACTAGCTGAAGTTGAATAATATAAGGTAAACACTTAAGTCTAGACGCTCACTAAATTATCATTAATAAGACAAAAACTAACCATTGATTAACAACCGGTTTCGACTACAATGGAGGCAGACGGTAATAATAATCATTCTCCGGAGATTCTTCATATGTACAAAAATATACACCACATCATTAAAGTGCTGACTATCTTTACCCTGCTCGCTTTTGGATCGAGTGCCTACGCGGAAAGCTCCATGGAGTTTGGAGATTATGTCATTCATTACAACGCCTTCAGAAGTGACACGCTAACGCCCGAAATTGCCAAAAGTTATAATCTGACCCGTCGAAATAATCGTGTGATTGTTAATATTGCTGTACTCAAAAAAGTACTCAATACCACGGGTAAACCTACCGCTGCCGAAGTGAGCGGACACGTCAGCAACCTGACTGGGCAAATGAAAAATGTTGAGTTCCATCAGGTAAAAGAAGATACCGCTATCTATTATCTTGCTGAAGTGCAATTTACCGAAGGTGAATTTTTAAAATTTGAGATTAAAGTCACTCCCGAAGGGGAAACTGAAGCTGCCCGCCTGAAGTTCGACAAACGTTTTTCTACTCAATAGAGCCTTCTATCGTCCGACCCGTTACATGTCGCGGATCCATACCGGTTTCCGCGACATGATGACCTAACATAACAATATAACCCTGTCTGCGTGACTCATTATCGTCACTGTAATCAAAGCTGTATATTCGACACAGCTGTATGCTTCCATTAACACTACGCCCCAACCAGATCCGTTGTCGCATAATTGTATTATCCAGTAACTGTAACTCGGCATTTCGACATAAATTTTTACAGGCATTCAAAGCCAGTTCACTAGTACGAGTAGTATCCCACCAATACAAAGCGACAGCTGCCAACGCTGTAATTAATAATAATTCCTGCATAACTTACTCAAAAAGTCTCTCTCAATACCATCATGCCTCTTTTTCCTATAAAATGGCCAAATATTTAATTACAAATGGCCCATTAGTGGATTAACCCTATGCTCGCAGACCAAAAAACTTTTACACAACAAAATTCATACACCTACGAAGAACTACTTAAATGTGGTCAAGGTGAGCTTTTTGGACCTGGCAATGCACAACTACCAGCGCCCAATATGCTGATGTGCGACCGTATTACCCACATTGCTAATGTTGGCGGTAGTTACGGAAAAGGCGAAATTCACGCTGAACTGGATATTAAACCTGATCTCTGGTTTTTTGACTGCCATTTCAAAGGTGATCCAGTTATGCCTGGCTGCCTGGGTCTTGATGCCATGTGGCAATTGGTCGGTTTCTATCTGGGCTGGAGCGGCCACCCCGGGCGAGGCCGTGCGCTCGGTGTCGGTGAAGTCAAATTTACCGGACAAGTTCTGCCCACCGCCAAAGATGTCAGATATCAAATTGATATTAAACGTGTGATTGCACGTGATCTGGTCCTTGGTATCGCTGATGGCTCTCTGTCCGTTGATGGACGTATCATTTATACAGCAAAAAACCTACGTGTAGGTTTATTTACGTCAACTGAAAACTTTTAGGAGTTACTCATGAAACGCGTCGTTATTACCGGTTATGGCATTGTTTCCTGCTTGGGGAATGATCGACAAACTGTTCTTGAATCATTACAGCAGGGCCGCTCTGGTATTAAATTTCAGGAAGCGTATAAAGAACTTGGCATGCGCAGCCATGTCGCTGGCAGCATTGATATCAATGCCGATGATTTTATCGATAGAAAAGTAAAGCGTTTTATGGGTGACGCGGCGGCTTTTGCTTACATATCTATGCAACAGGCCGTTGCACACGCCAATTTAACAGAAGACCAGGTATCCAATATCCGTACCGGTATTATCATGGGTTCCGGTGGTGCCTCATCAGCGAATCAGGTGGAAGCGGCCGATATTCTTCGCAGCAAGGGCATCAAGCGCGTCGGACCTTATATGGTACCGCGCACCATGTCGAGTACAGTCTCAGCCTGTCTGGCCACACCGTTCCACATCAAGGGAGTGAACTATTCGATTAGCTCAGCCTGCGCCACCAGTACCCACTGTATTGGCAATGCTTACGAACTGATCCAGATGGGCAAACAGGACATCATTTTTGCAGGCGGCGGTGAAGAAGAACACTGGAGCCTGAGCATGTTATTTGATGCTATGGGTGCCCTGTCATCCAAATACAATGAGACCCCGGAAAAAGCTTCTCGGACTTACGATGCCAACCGTGATGGTTTTGTCATCGCCGGTGGTGGCGCCTGCCTGGTAGTTGAAGAACTTGAACACGCTCTTAATCGTGGCGCCAATATTCTCGCTGAGATTGTCGGTTATGGCGCGACCTCCGATGGCGTTGATATGGTTGCACCTTCAGGTGAAGGTGCAGTTCGCTGCATGCAAATGGCTTTAGAAGGTGTTGAACAACCGCTGGATTACATCAATACCCACGGCACCAGCACCCCCGTAGGTGACACCAAAGAACTGCAGGCCATACGTGAAACTTTCGGTGATAAGATTCCTGCTATCAGTTCAAGTAAGTCACTGGCTGGTCATTCTCTAGGCGCTTCTGGTGCACAGGAATCCATCTACAGTTTATTGATGATGGAAAATAACTTCATTCAGGCTTCAGCCAATATCGAGTCACTGGATGAACAGGCTGTCGGTATGCCGATTGTTACCCAGAGACAAGATAACATAACACTGAATACTATCATGTCGAATAATTTTGGCTTTGGCGGCACTAATGCCTGCCTGGTATTCCAACGCTATCAGGGTTAATAATAAAACAGCCTTGCTGACTCCCTGATTTCATCAGGGAGATGTATTTTGCTGAGCAAGTGCTACAATCTCTATATTCGTTCTATCGCAAGGAAATCATGGGGATAACATGAACATAAGCAATAACCTGAAGCAAATTATCTTAACTGGCTGCTGCCTGCTGCTCGTTTCAACTCAGGCACTGGCAGATCGCCCCGCCATGAGTGAACGCTCAGAAACTATTGAACCTGAGATTATTGATTTATCGACCGATGTTCAGGAAATTCCTGTTTTTGAAGAACTCCCCACTCAGGGAACCGCACCAGAAATGGATGAGATCTCTGCCGTTGAAGTTGACATGCAACAACAGGAACAACAGGCTGTTGAAGCTGAACCCATCGTTCATGTTTATGATCACAGAACTGAAACTGAAATAACAGGTGATGTTATTGAATTACAACCCGGTGATTCACTACCTGTAACTGTTCTGGATTTCCCGCGCCGTGGCATGACCATGGATAAAGTTAAAAACGAACTAGGTCAACCTCTTGAAGCATCTGAAGCTATCGGCCAACCTCCGATTACCAGCTGGACTTATAACGACCGTATTGTTTATTTTGAATACTCTAGTGTAGTTCACGTGGTAGCCACACACTGAAACAACTTCAGGATTTAATTCTCGGAGAAAGTCCACTTCAGGCAATCCAGTCTCCCCTGCTGCAAGCAGCAGGTATTAGTTTACATATCAAGCGCGAAGACCTGGTTGACTACGAACTGGGCGGCAACAAATGGCGCAAGATGAAATACAATCTTGCCGCCGCATCACAACAAAACCACGACACTCTGCTTACCTTTGGTGGTGCTTATTCCAACCATATTTACGCCACCGCCGCAGCTGGCAAGCGACTCGGTTTTCGCACCATTGGCATTATCCGTGGTGAAGCACACGAGCAACTCAATACTACACTTCAATTTGCTCACAACTGCGGCATGCAGCTGGAATACATTGATCGAACCACGTATCGAAATAAGAATTCCGAAGAATACATCAACAGTCTGCGCAAAAAATACGGTCAATTTTATTTGCTGCCCGAAGGCGGCAGCAACTCACTGGCGCTCAAAGGTTGCGCTGAAATCGTCGATGACATCGATCAGGAATTTGATTTTATCTGTAGCGCCTGTGGTACAGGTGCAACACTGGCGGGAATAATTAGTGGTTTGAATGAGCAGCAGCAAGCCATTGGCTTTCCTGTACTCAAAGGCGGTGATTTCCTGACTGATGATATTCAGAACTTCCTTCAGCAGGCCGATGTAAAATCATCTACACGCTGGCGACTCAATACTGATTATCACTTTGGTGGCTACGCAAAAACCAGCACCGAACTTTGGACATTCATCGAACAGTTTAAAAAAGATTTTGATGTGCCCTTGGATGGCGTCTATACAGGAAAAATGTTCTATGGACTATTCGACTTAATAAAAAAAGGTTTTTTCCCCAAAGGCAGTCGCATCATTGCCATTCATACTGGCGGTCTTCAAGGTAATTATGGTTTAACCATGAACAATAAATCCCAATAAATCTGTCGAATTACTAATCAAATATATTCCTCCAATTCTTTTTACGTTTTTCATTCTTTAGATCTGCTTTGCCGTCATCAGGATTATTTTCTTGTTGCTCACGATAATCTTTTGACTGTTGTCGGAAAGTTTCCAGCATCTCGCCCGCAACAGATTCAAAGTTACTGAAACTTTCCTGCTCCTTCTCACCCATCTCGGTTTCATCAACTCGGTTTCCATCAAAACGAATCATATGATTAGCCTGTAAGGTGAAACTTTTCTTGTACTCAACAAATTCTACCATGGTTTGTTTTTTATAATCTTCGTATTCTTTTTTCATCGCATTTTGTGCATCAATCGCCTGCTGCTTGAAAGCAGCAAAGTCATCAACCGGTTTCTTACGGTGTATTTCATAATCATCACCCGGTGATTCAAGCACTAGCTGACCTTCTTGCAAAGAAACACTCTGAGCATCCTGATTGTCGGTCACAATAAAAGTGGTGCCTCGAATACCAATAGTTGAAAATTTAGCTTTAACTTGCCGATTGTCGCCAAATACTTTACGAAAGGTAAAATAAATTTTTCCACCCAGATGAGAAAGCCAGTTTTTCTTCTCGACCTGCAAACTACTTTTCTCATCCAGTACCGAGAGCGCACCATCATTAAATCGAACCACGGCCTGACCACCTTCACTGGTGCTTACCGTATCCATTTCATGAATAACGACATTGGCTCCTGTAGCTTCGCGAGTCTCACCCTGCGCATTAATAATTTTTACAACACCACTGGTTTTGAGAATGGTGCCGCGAGCCTCTTCAGCATGACATAAGCCTGACTGGATTAAGAAAACAAGTATAAAAACAGGCATTATTAAACCAATTTTTTGCGCCATAAAATTCACCACTTTGAATAATTATTTACCAGCATCGAGTATAGCTGAAACCCCTGCGCGATAGTCTGAGCTCACCCACAAAACTAATACACACCATTTAATCAGCGTAACTTAATCTACATAAGGTCCATACTGCCTTATTTTCTCTGCATGAGGAAGTCCACAACACAACATCATTCGAGCATTAGATTTAGCGTTCATTTCGAGCTGATTTATTCCCTCAAAAAACAGAGCCTGTCCCACTGCTAAAGATTGTCCGCCGACATCGACATCACCCTCTACCACATAAACCAGCCCCCTGAATCCATCTGTAACTGGCTCAGTTAAATGAGCACCGGTTTTTAGCTGAATATCCAAATATAGAACCGGTGTTTTTAGCTTCAAAGGAGAATCAAACCCGATTAACTCACGAACCACACCACCTTCTACAATGTGCTCCGGAATAGAATCCGAATCAACCTGCTGATAATCTGGTGTGCTTTTTTTTAAACTCTGCGGCAAATTCACCCAGAGCTGAATACCTTGTGTAGTCGTGCCCGGAGAAGGCATTTCTGAATGAACAATTCCGGCTCCTGCAGTAAAACGCTGTAAGCCACCGGGCAGGACTGTAGATTCGTTACCTAGATTATCTTTATGCTGCATTGAACCTTTAAAAATATAAGTAATACCTTCAAAGCCTCGATGAGGATGATCTGGAAAACCACAACCTGCTGATACTTTAAAATGATCCCACAGAACAAAGGGATCATAATTCATAAAACCATGAATAGGAAAAAGACGCTGCACTTCCGCACCGTCACCTTCAGCCCCTGAGCTGGAGGTACGTACAAAAATATTCGGCTTCATGATATTACCCCCAATTTTAAGCTTCTAATTCTTCCCAGCGACGATAGCTAGCCTCAAGGGCTTGTTCAGTTTCTTTCAGCAAGTTCTGTACTTTTAAAATTTCATTTTTATCCTGCTGAAAAAAATCAGGAGCCGCCATTTGTGCATGCACACTTTCCAGCGCTGCTTCCAGTTTTTCGATTTTTAGCGGTAGTTCATCGATTTCATGCTGGTCTTTGTAACTGAGTTTTTTCTTCGACCCCTTGTCTTTAGCTATTTTTGGCACAGATTTTTCTGACTTAACAACACCCGAATCTGAATCCTGCGGGCGCTGACGCAACCAGTCATCATAACCTCCGACGTATTCGCTAACCTTACCGTCTTTCTCGAAAACAAGGGTATTGCTAACGACGTTATTTACAAACTCACGGTCATGGCTGACCAGCAAAATAGTGCCAGTGTAATTGAACACCAGCTCTTCCAGAAGCTCAAGCGTTTCAATATCAAGATCGTTGGTGGGCTCGTCGAGCACCAGAATATTGGCTGGTTTTGAGAACAGCCTTGCCAATAACAGGCGATTACGTTCACCACCCGACAGGGCTTTGACTGGTGAGCGCGCCCGTTCGGGGGCGAACAGAAAATCCTGTAGATAACCAATCACATGCTTACGGGCACCGTTGATTTCAATAAATTCACGGCCTTCGGAAAGATTGTCCAACACGCTGGATTCCTCATCAAGCTGGTCGCGCATCTGGTCAAAATAGGCGATGGCCTGTTTGGTACCCAGTGTCACTTTGCCCGAACTCGGCTGTAACTGGCCCAGCAATATCTTCAGCAAAGTGGTTTTACCTGCACCGTTTGGTCCGATGATACCGACCTTATCACCACGCAAAATGGTAGTGCTGAAATTTTTAATAATACTACGACCATCATAGTCAAAATTGACGTCTTCCACTTCAACAACCAGTTTGCCCGATTGTTCACCACGAACGATCTTCATATCAACGTTGCCGGTTTTCTGTCGCCGGTCTGCACGTTCATTACGCATTTTTTCCAGCGCCCGTACACGACCCTCATTACGGGTTCGCCTGGCCTTAATGCCCTGACGAATCCAGACTTCTTCCTGCGCCAGTCTCTTATCAAACAGATTATTAGCCTGTTCTTCTGCGTGTAGAAGCTCTTCACGACGTGTCAAATAGGTGGTGTAATCACAGGGAAAACTGACTAATTTGCCGCGATCAAGCTCAACGATACGGGTCGACAATTTACGCATGAAAGCACGGTCATGGGTGATAAATAACAATGCCCCTTTGTAGCTCAGCAATTGCTCTTCCAGCCACTGAATAGCTTCCAGATCAAGATGATTGGTTGGCTCATCGAGCAGCAGCAAGTCAGGCTGCACCACCAGCGCCTTGGCCAGCAAAACACGTCGGCGCATGCCACCGGACAGCTGGGTAAAATCGGCGTCGCCATCCAGCTTCATTTTCGACAGCACCGCTTCGACCTGTTGATTCAAACCCCAGGCATCGGCGACTTCGATTTCATGCTGGATGCGTTCCAGCTCGGCAAATGCCTGCTCGGAATAATCCTCTGCCACACGATGGGTCGCATGGTGATAGGCCTTCAGCAATTCCGCCTTTGAACCCAATCCAGAGGCCACGACATCAAAGATGCTGCCCTGCAGGTCATACGGCACCTCCTGTTCCAGAGAAGCAATCTTTACTGACTTATTGATGTCAATTTCACCATTATCCGGCTTAATCAGGCCACTGATGACCTTTAACAGGCTGGATTTTCCAGTGCCATTTCGGCCCAGCAAACTCACCCGCTCACCCGCCTCAATAGACAGATTGACCTGCTCAAGCACAGCCGGTCCGCCAAAACTAACGTTGATATTACGAAGCCTTATTATTGCCATAACCTATTACAACCCTGGTGCATCAGCAAAACCCGTTCAGTTGGCTTCGATGATAAAAATTTATACGTGTAAAACACTAAGTGACTGTTTTTCAATGTCTGAAATCGGATAGTTTTGCACAAGCGAAAAAACACTATCTGGAAAGCAATATTAGCAGTTATTAATGTAATTATTTGTCAATGGGATAAATATATAAAATATTTAACCTGTTGTTTTATATTGAATTTTTTATTTTTGTTCAAAAAACGATCATTTTAAAACCCAGCCCCATAGCATTGGGGAATCACCCTGTTACCCGACTTGCTTCCACAGAGTTATCCACAGGTTCTGTGGATGAGTTTCCGCTTAAAACCCAGCTGCTGTTCAAGCTCTCATCAGTCGCTATTAAGCGTCATAATCCAGCACGGAAGACAGCCAGCGCTCAGTCACCCTGATATCGACATGTTTCCGTTTTGAGTAATCATCAACCTGATCACGCTGGATTTTGCCGATACCAAAATAGCGCGCGTCGGGATGCGAGAAATACCAGCCGGAAACGGCGGCGGTCGGCAACATGGCGAAACTTTCGGTAATACTAATGCCGGCATTCACATCGGGCTTAATCAACGACCATAAAGTCTGTTTCTCGGTATGGTCCGGGCACGCAGGATACCCCGGTGCCGGCCGAATACCCCGGTAGCTTTCAGCAATCAGGTCGTTATTGCTCAGAGACTCATCACCGGCATAAGCCCAGAACTCTTTGCGCACACGTTCGTGCAGTCGCTCGGCAAACGCTTCAGCCAGACGATCAGCCAGTGCTTTGAGCATGATGCTGTTGTAATCATCGTGCTGTTGCTCAAAACGCGCCACATGCTCATCGATACCAATGCCTGTAGTGACCGCAAAGGCGCCGATATAATCTTTCTGTCCACTGTCTTTAGGGGCAACAAAATCAGAAAGGCACCAGTTCGGACTTTCCGCTGACTTGGACAGTTGCTGACGCAAATGGTGCAATACGGTCTGCACTTCAGCGCGCTCATCATCGGCATAGACTTCAATATCATCACCGTTGCTGTTCGCCGGGAAAAACCCGATCACGGCGCGCGCCTGTAGCCAGTTCTCATCAATAATCTGCTTGAGCATGGCTTTGGCATCGGCAAACAATTTGCTCGCTTCCTCGCCGACCAGTTTATCGTCAAGAATGGTCGGGTATTTGCCTGACAGCTCCCAGGTACGGAAGAACGGTGTCCAGTCGATGTACTCGACCAGCTCTTGCAGCGAATAATCCTCAAAAGTTTTCAGGCCCAGAAAGCTCGGTTTTGGTGGTATATAACTGCTCCAGTCAAACTTGAACTTATTGTCTCTGGCCTGCTGCAGGCTCGCGGTTTTCTTATCCGTCTGGCGCTGGCTACGCCTGACGCGCATCTGCTCGTATTCGTCTTTGATCTCCCGAACATACTCAGCACTGCGCTCTTTACTCAGCAGCTCGCCGACCACGCCCACGGCACGGGACGCATCCGGCACATAGACTGCTGCATGAGAATATTTCGGGTCAATTTTAACGGCGGTATGAATGCGCGAGGTGGTGGCACCACCAATCATCAATGGCAGTTTCATGCCCAGACGCTCCATCTCCGAGGCCATGTACACCATCTCATCCAGCGAAGGTGTAATCAGGCCGGACAGACCGATCACATCAACATTATGTTCTTTCGCTTTGGCGAGAATGGTTTCCGCGGGCACCATGACGCCGATATCGATCACTTCGTAGTTGTTGCACTGCAACACCACGCCGACGATATTCTTGCCGATGTCATGCACGTCACCCTTCACCGTGGCCATTAAAATCTTGCCATTGCTGCTGATCTCGCCGCCTTTCTCGGCTTCGATATAGGGCAATAAATAAGCCACCGCCTGTTTCATCACGCGCGCTGATTTCACTACCTGCGGCAAAAACATTTTGCCTTCGCCGAATAAATCGCCGACCACATTCATGCCATTCATCAACGGCCCTTCGATCACCTGCAAGGGGTAATCGGACTGCAGGCGCGCTTCTTCAGTGTCTTCCAGAATAAATTCGGTAATGCCTTTCACCAGCGCATGTGACAGCCGTTCATTCACTGGCAGTTCACGCCAGGTCATATCCTGCATGCTCACCGCCGCCATACCATCACCCACATATTTGGAAGCCAGTTCCAGCAGGCTCTCGGTGGCTTCTGCATTTTTATTCAGGATGACGTCTTCGACCGCATCGCGCAATTCAACCGGCAGGTCATCATAAATCGCCAGCTGCCCGGCATTAACAATACCCATATCCATACCGGCCTTGATCGCGTGGTACAGGAACACGGAATGAATCGCCTCACGTACCATGTTGTTACCGCGGAACGAGAACGACACATTGGAAACACCGCCGGAGATCAGCGCGTGCGGCAGGGTTTTCTTAATAGTACGTGTGGCTTCAATGAAATCCACCGCATAATTATTGTGCTCAGCAATGCCGGTGGCGACCGCAAAGATATTCGGATCAAAAATAATATCTTCCGGTGGAAAGCCAACTTTTTCAGTCAGCACTTTGTAGGAACGAGTGCAGATTTCTACTTTGCGCTCATAGGTATCCGCCTGACCGTCTTCATCAAACGCCATGACCACCACGGCCGCACCGTAACGGCGAATTTTTTTCGCGTAGTTGATGAAGTTTTCTTCGCCTTCTTTCAGTGAGATGGAATTCACCACCGCCTTGCCCTGCACACAGCGCAGGCCAGCTTCGATAACATCCCATTTCGAGGAATCGATCATCACCGGTACACGTGAAATATCCGGCTCGGAAGCAATCAGGTTGAGAAACTTGACCATCGCCGCCCTGGAATCGAGCATGCCCTCATCCATGTTGATATCGATAATCTGCGCACCGCTCTCAACCTGCTGCAAAGCCACAGTCAAAGCTTCTTCGTATTTCTCTTCCAGAATGAGTCGCTTGAACATGGCCGAGCCGGTGACATTGTTACGTTCACCAACATTCACAAACAGTGAATCGACGCCAATGTTGCAGGGCTCCAGACCGGAGAGGCGACATTCCGCCGCAATATCGGGAATCACCCTGGGTTTTTTGTCCGCCACAATTTTGGCAAATTCACGAATGTGGTCGGGCGAAGTGCCACAGCAGCCACCGATGATGTTCAGGAAGCCGGCATCGGCCCATTCGCCAATCGCAATCGCCATGTCTTCGGGGCCAAGGTCATACTCACCCATTTCATTCGGCAGGCCCGCATTAGGGTGCGCCGACACATGGGTTTCAGAAATACGCGACAGCTCCTGCACATACTGACGCAAATCTTTAGGTCCAAGCGCACAGTTCAAGCCTATCGAAATCGGTTGTGCATGGCGTAAAGAATTATAAAATGCTTCGGTCACCTGGCCGGTCAGAGTACGGCCGGACTGATCGGTAATCGTGCCGGAAATCATGATCGGCAACTCAATGCCGTCTTCATCGAACACCTGTTTCACGGCATAAATCGCCGCCTTGGCATTCAACGTATCGAAAATAGTTTCAATCAAAATAATATCCGCGCCACCTTCGATCAAACCACGGGTGGACTCGACATAGGCCTCGGACAATTGTTCAAAGGTGATATTACGAAAGCTCGGGTCATTCACATCCGGTGAAATCGAACAGGTGCGGTTGGTCGGACCGAGTACACCAGCGACATAACGGGGTTTGTCTGCAGTCTCTGCTGCATCGGCCGCTGCGCGCGCCAGACTCGCTGCCGCCACGTTGATCTCATAGCTGAGGTCTTCCATGTCGTAATCGGCCATGGAAATACGCGTAGCGTTGAAGCTATTGGTTTCGATAATATCGGCGCCGGCATCCAGATAGGCCTGATGAATACCGCTAATAATCCCCGGCTGGCTCAGCACCAGCAGGTCGTTATTGCCCTTGAGATCAGAGGGCCAGTCGGCAAAACGTTCTCCACGATAATCGGCTTCACCCAACTTATGACGTTGAATCATGGTGCCGGTAGCACCATCCAGAATCAGAATTTGGTTTTTTAACCTTTCTTTGAGAGAGGTGATGCGTTGTGCTCTGGTCATAAGACGAATATCTGACTAAATAAAAGGCGCAAATTATACCACTTCCCCTCAATCTTATGGACTCAAGGCCTTGAATTTAGATGATAAATGCTATGCTTATACAATGAGTTCAGAACATATCCAGCTTTATTTAACGACCGAGCATGAATGCAGCTACTTGCCGAATCATAAGGCCGCCAATATTGTGCCTGATCCTAATCTTCCTATAACCATGCCGATATACAGTTACTTGCTCAAACATGGATATCGGCGCAGTGGTGACTTCATTTACAGGCCTCACTGTAAAAACTGTGAAGAATGTCAACCCTGCCGTATTCCGGTGGCACAATTTTCACCACGACGTACCCAGCAACGCTGTTTAAAAAATAATCAGGATTTAACCATGAACATGGTGAAGGCTGGTTACAGTGAGGAATACTTCGAACTATATCGGAATTATCTCAACATACGCCATGGTGATGGTGAAATGTCAAACCCCAAACCCGATGACTTCAAGCAATTTTTATACTGTGAATGGAGCAACACTTATTTTCTAGAAATCCGTAAAAATGAACGTTTACTGGCTGTTGCAGTCACTGACGTCACCCCGTCGGGATTATCTGCTGTCTATACCTATTTCGATCCTTCTGAAGCCAAACGTAGTCTGGGTAATTTGTGCATCTTGCAGCAAATTCAATATGCTCAGTACTTGCAACTGGAATACCTGTATATGGGATACTGGATAAAAGATTGTCAAAAAATGAAATACAAAGCTAATTTTCAGCCACTTGAAACCTTCGTCGATAATCTTTGGCAACCCTGTTATTTATAATCTCCAGATGTTATCTCCTGACATCCTATAGCAATTTTTATCTGCGAAATCTAATTTAATCGCTATACTCTATACAGTGATATTGATGCAACGCATGGAGCAAGAATAACATCTACATTAAATAATGTAGCCAATTAGCCCTAATTAAACCGAGACACGAGCCCGTTTTATGGAACGTAAAGTCAGTACATTTGATCTAAAAATTGGCATGCACGTTTCTAATTTAGATCGACCGTGGCTGGATACTCCCTTTTTATTACAAGGATTTATTATCGAAGATAAGGATGATATCAAAGCTCTGCAGCAACATTGCCAGTATGTTTTTATAGACACTGAAAAAGGCGATGAAGCAAAGAACTACATGGATGAAAAACCTAGTCTACCTAGCAGCTCCTATGTTGAAGATTTCCTGGATGGCGGCACCAAAAGAGTTTCTTATGAAGAAAAACAATCTGCATTCCATGAGCTGCCTGCGGCTGAAACAGCTTTAGAAACTGCCACAGATAAAGTGGCACGATTAATGGACAATCTTAAAGCAGGTGAGAACCTTGATATAACGGCTGTGCGCAATGCTGTTCAACCAATCCTGGAAAGCGTAATTCGTAATTCCGATGCCCTGTTATGGGTTTCAGAAATGAAGAAAAAAGATGCCTATACCTATTCTCATTCTTTAGACAACTGTTCGCTTGGTATCGCTTTTGGTCGGCACCTGGGTCTTTACAAGGAGGATTTAAGAAATCTTGCCATGGGCCTGTTATTAATGGATGTCGGCAAGGTCAAAGTTTCAGATGAGATTCTCAATAAGACAGGCACATTGAGCGTCGAAGAATTCAAGGAAATGAAAAACCATGTCCACTATGGGGTTGAAATGCTAAGAAATACACATGGCATGAACGATACCATCATTAATGTAGTGTTGACCCATCATGAACGTTTTGATGGCAGCGGCTATCCTAGTGGTTTAAAAGGCAAGGAAGTGCCTGTTTATGGTCGAATCGCTGCCATCATAGACTGCTACACCGCCATGACAGGTAACAGTACATATCGTGTAGCCATGGCCCCACACAAAGCACTACAGACTATTTACAACTGGCGTAATAAATATTTTCAGGACGAACTAGTTGAACAGTTCCTGCAATGTCTGGGCGTTTACCCTACTGGTTCTCTAGTCGAAATGTCGTCCGGTGAAGTAGGCATGATCATGTCACAAAACCGTGTGCAGCGACTCAAACCTAAGATTATGATGTTACTGGATGAAAACAAAAAACCCTATGAAGTCAGTAAAATTGTTGACCTAACCGTTGATACAATGGATGCCAGTGGTCTGGAACTTACCATTATCAGCGGACTGCAACCCGGTGCTTATGGCATTGACCCTACCAAAGTGCTTGACGACTAAATTTCAGCTAGACTTAGCCGCAATAATAACAATAAAACAATTTTCTTAATCGGGTTTTTTTCCCGGTCATACCCTGTGTTAATATCGACAATCATGAACAAACAAGAAACCATTATACAAAAATTAAACCTTGCCTTCTCTCCCGAACATCTGGAAGTTATCAACGAAAGTCACATGCACAGCGGCCCAGAAACCGAATCACATTTTAAGGTGATTATTGTTTGTGATGAATTTAAAGGGAAAATGCTGCTCGCCAGACATCGGCTAGTCAACAAAGTACTCGAAGATGAACTCAATGGCGGCATCCATGCACTGGCTCTACACACTATGACAATGGAAGAGTGGTTTAAAAAAGGTAATGCACCTGCATCGCCGCCCTGTGCTGGTGGCGGTAAATAAACAAACTGTTTATTTTTTGTCTGCTGGATTTTTACCGAGCACAAACTGCCTGAACAGCCGAACAAGAAGCAACATTGCAGGCGTGCCGTGCATAAATAAATCAAAAATATCGAGTGGGCGTTGTAGTGTGCCATCAGCAAGCATTCCCAGCTTTTCGAACAGATGAGGTGTTGCATTTAACGGCAATACTGCCATTAATACAGCCGCAATCAGGAGAAATGCTAAAGATATTTCGTCTAACCACTTCATAAGATATTCCTATTTATTTTTCTCGCGATATTGATTAATTATTTTTTTGAAAAATAGTTTTGTAGATACTCATCAAAACTCAATGTGTCAGATTCTTCTATTTTTAATTGCTTGGCCAATGAGGTTTGAGCCATTAACTCAAAATACTGCTGACGTTCTGGTGACAGTTTTCTCGATTTAAAATAATCCAGATACTTTAACGATTTACGCTGCGCAAAATGGAAAAAACCTTCTTTGCGATCACGCATTTCTTCCAGCATTCTGGCGGAAGGGGTTTTGGATGGATCATTAATGCATTCCACTTGGGCTTTCAGGCTTTTTGAGTACGAAGTACAATGATTTACTTCATCTAATAAACTGGCCACATCCTGCATACCTTCACATAAATCCATCGCCCAGTCTTTTAATGGAATAGATTGATCGTGTCGAGTTAATTCCAAACCAGGCTGCCTCCCGGTGTGCGCTACCTGAATCAAATTCATATCAACTTCATTCATCTCCATCTGATTTAAAGCTGGACTATCCTGCAACAGGCAAAACAAAACAAAACTTTCAAGAAAATAAAGCTGTTCTTCATTAACACCTAGTGGATCAAAAGCATTCACATCCAGCGAACGAATTTCAACATAAGCAACACCACGCTTACGTAATGCTGTGGTTGGTTTTTCATCTTTTTGCGTAATTTGTTTTGGCCTTACCGTACTGTAATATTCATTTTCAATCTGCAATATATTGGCATTCAGCTGTCGATACTCACCATCGACTTTCACACCGATTTCAGCATAGGCTGAAAATGGTTTTTCAATGGCACATTGCAAACTTTTTACATAAGCATCAATCGAACTATAGTCAGCCTTGATACCTGCCATATCTTCCTGCGCATTGGTATAACCAATATCACCCATACGTAAGGAAGTCGCATAAGGCTCATAAAAAGTGTGTTCATTAAATTCAGAGAGCAAGGTTGGCTTGCCGTGCAAAAAAGATTTACAGACTGCAGGTGAGGCCCCAAACAGATAAGGGATCATCCAGCCATAACGGAGCATATTACGTACCAGCCCCATATACTGATTAGAAATAAAATCCTGCCTGGATTCTGTATTACTTTGCAATGTCTGATATAGATCCCAGAAAGAATCTGAAACCGAATAATTAAAATGTACACCGGCAATCACCTGCATGGTTCGTCCGTAACGATAACCCAGGCCGCGGCGATACACTGTTTTCATGGTGCCGATATTAGACGTTCCATATTGCGCAATAGGAATACTACTGCTATCACGCACCACACAGGGCATACTGGTCGCCCACAAGGTTTCATTATCCAGCTTTGAATAAACAAACTTCTGAATATCATCCAGATAACATAAAGCATCTTTTATTGAATCACAGGGCGGAGTAATCAGTTCAATCAGTGCCTCAGAAAAATCAGTGGTGATAGCCGGATTAGTCAGCGCGGAACCCAATGCAGCTGGATGCACTGTTTGTGAAATGGCACCGTCTTCGGCCACACGCAGACTTTCTTTTTCAAGACCAATCAGGGACTCAGACAAGCAGGAAGCCTGACCTGAATCAATAATCTGCTTTAAACGTTTTTTTAGAGACTGGTACACCATCTACATCCTTACTCAATCACTGATATGAAACAAACCTTGCCAGTATATTCACGGGCGATTATACATGCTTTGCTTTAGCAGAATCAGTGCGACCCGCACGGTCATTATTGTCCCTGTTGAACTCGAATCCTGGGTTTTATTCCCTGATTTTCCTTATCATCTTTCAAAGATTTTTTGGGGATAAGCGCATAAACAAACTCACAATCCAGTGCCTGCGCGGCTTTTTGCATCATTTTTATGGTCACCGCACCACGCTTCTCATCCGACTCCATCATTGAAACCCTGGCCGGGCTGACGCCCATACGTTTAGCCATATCAACGCCCTTCAGATTTTGTGCCTGACGTGCAGCACGCAACCATGACTTCTGCTGAATAATTTCTGCCCATGCGACTCGATTAGCCCGTATCCAATATTCCAGTCTGGAGAAAAATCTATTTTCCATCATTCAAACACTCAATAAATTAATGTATATATTAAAAATTAACTTATACATTAATTTTTAATATAAAACAATGTTTTTAGATATTTAAAAGCGTCAGGGTAGCAATAGAAGGTAACCAGCCTTAATTTCAAGTTAAGGCTTCAAAAATAAAACTTCAAGCAGTAGGCCGCGTCGTCATTTGAAAAGAAAAGGTAGTGCCTCGGTTCAGTTCGCTGTGGACTTTGATGACGCTGCCGTGCAGCTCAATGATACGTTGTACAATGGCCAGACCCAGACCGGCGTTGTTGCTGCCGGAGCGGTGCGCATCCTTCTGATAGAACCGTTCAAAAATTCTGGGCACATCTTCAGCCGGAATACCGCAACCAGTGTCGGCAATTTGCACCACCACATTACCGGAGTCAACATCAACGCTCACGCTAATACGTCCACCCTCTGGTGTGTGGCGCAGGCCATTTTCCAGCAGATTTTCCAGCACGCGCTGCATCATCGCGATGTCACCGTAAATTAACGGCGCCTCGGGATTCAGATTTACATCCAGCTGGATTGTCTTCTGCTGGGCGCGTAACTGGAATGCCTGGGTGACGTCCTGCACCAGCTCGCCCATAGAAAATGGCTCCGAAAAAACCACCGCTTCACAGGAATCCAGTTTGGCCAATTCAAATAACTCTTCCACCAACTTGCCCAAATGCTGGCTGTGACTCAATGCTGTTTCCAGATATTGTTTCTGTTCTTCCGCAGACAGCTCGCCACTCTTTAACAGCAGCGTTTCCAGATAACCGCGCATGGTCGTCAGCGGGGTGCGCAAATCATGGGAGACATTGGCCACCATTTCGCGGCGCATGCCATCCATGCGTTTGAGCTCCAGTATCTGGCTATTAATCTTTTCCGCCATGGCATTAAATTGCTGGCCTAATTCATCAATCTCATCATTGCTTTTGCCTTCACTCGGAAAACGTAACGACAGATCTCCGTCCCGGCTTTTACCTGTATAACTGTGAATGATGCTGCCTAACAAACGCAGGCGACGGGTCTGCAAGGCAAACACAATTAAACCGCCGAGTAAGGCGGCAGCCAGCGCAACCAGTAACACCTTTAATGCCGAATCAAAGATGAAGCTATTGCCGAGCATCTGCACTACGTCATCGTACTGTTCGCTTCCCAGCACGATATAAAGATAACCCTGCAAACCATTTTCGTTGGTGATCTCTGCAACTGAAAATACTTTCTGACCATCGAGGTCACGTGGGTCGTCACCTTTAAGCGGGAATCTGGCATCGCTATGCAGAAAAGCCATTATGGGTTCGAGATCAACCTGGGTGCGTTTCACTTTTCCCTCGGGAGCAGAGTAGTCCAGCACCCCACCCTGTTTATCCAGAAGATATAACTCGATGCTGGGATTGATCACCATCAAATTATGAAACAGCCCTTCCAGCACCTGATCATTGATCTTCTGGTTCTGCATTAACGGCTGATCGGCAACAATATGTTGCGCCAGTGCAGTGTTCAGTTTTTGTGATACTTCCTGCTGATAGAGCGTACTGGAATGGCCGATTAATTGAATCAGGATTAACCCCACCAGACTTAACAGCACAAACAAGGTCAGCGCCAGACGACTGTACAGCGTGCGGAACATCATGCTGATTTCTCCGCCAGGTCAGATGAGAATTTGTAACCAACACCCCAGACGGTCATTACATATTTAGGTTTTGCCGGATCGGTTTCAATTTTTGCGCGCAGACGATTGATATGTGAATTCACCGTATGCTCATAACCATCATGACCATACCCCCAAATGCTGCTAAGCAACTGTGACCGGCTATAAACCCGGCCCGGGTTGCTGGCAAAATGCCATAACAGGTCAAACTCCTTGGCCGTGAGTTCAATGCTGTTATCGTTGAGCAGTACCTGGCGTTTATCTGGGTCTATATACAGGTCACCACACTGCAGCGACTCCGATTTTTCTGCTGCCGGCGACGACTGATATTCACCCGACCTGCGCAAGATCGAATTGACCCGTGCAATCAGCTCGGGAACACTGAAAGGCTTGGTCAGATAATCATCGGCACCCACTTCCAGACCCAGTACCCGATCCAGCTCCGAAGTTTTTGCCGTCAGCATCAAGATCGGGGTGTTCACTTTTTCCTTACGCATCGTCCTGCAGACATCCATGCCATCCATGCCCGGCAACATCAAATCGAGTATCACCAACTGATAACGCCCCGTCAGTGCCAGACGCAGACCGGTGTTGCCATCGGCGGCATGTTCCACCTGCATATGCTTGCCGCGCAGGTTGATCATGATCAGATTGGCAATGTCGCGATTGTCTTCAATAATCAGTATGTTTTTTGGCATGATGTCATCAGTGTTGTTTTCTGAAAATATATCTATTCGGTAATTTCTAGCCCTCAATTTCAGTCACAGCTTAGCATCCAGATATCACAGAAACATCACAAAACAATCGCTCACTAAAATCAGGCGTACCGTGATGGTTTTGTGAGATTTGCGGGATACGCCTGTGAAACCTCGTCTCTATGATGGACCTCGGACTGAATAATTCACTGAACTAACGAGGAAAATAACCATGCGTAAATTACTATCCGGTTTTGCTGTAACAGGAGCACTATTAAGTGCACCGGCGATGGCACAGGATCTAACCATCTCAATCACCAACCTGACCCACGGCACTTATTTCACACCACTACTGGTCGCCGCCCATGCCAATGGCAATCACCTTTTCCAGACCGGTGTCGCGGCTAGCGCGCACCTGCAGGCCATGGCCGAAGGCGGTGATATCACCGGTTTGTCCGCAGACATGACCGCCATCAATGCCGACAAGATAGAAAATCCGGCCGGCGGACTACTGGCACCGGGCGCGACCACGACCCTTAACCTGATCAACGCTGCCGGCAATGATCAGCTGTCCTTCACCGCCATGCTGTTACCCACCAATGATGGTTTTGTTGGCGTCGATGCATTATCAATCCCCACCGCCGCCGGCACCTACACCTACCGGGTAAATGGTTACGATGCCGGCACCGAAGCCAATGATGAAATCATCAACGGTGCCGGCGCACCGGGCAACCCCGGTATTCCAGCTGATCCGGGCGGCGCCAGTGGCACCGGTGGCACCGGCGTAACCAGCACCGAAGCCAATACCCTGGTGCATATCCATCGTGGCGTATTGGGCGATAGCGACCCAACCGGCGGTGCCAGCGATCTTGATAGCAGTGTTCACCGCTGGTTAAACCCGGTCGCCGAACTGACCATCACCGTCAACTAGGAGACATATTATGGATATATTCAAACCATTAGCGCTAAGCACCCTGATCGCGGCACCGCTATTCCTCATCGGCTGCTCCAGCGATGACAATCACGTCAGCCGAGTCAGCTATCAAATCGAGGTCACCAACCTGACCGCCGCACAGCCGATGTCACCTCTAGCCGTGGCCCTGCATTCCGGCAGTTACGCTATGTGGCAGATTGGCACCAGCGCCAGTAGCGGGCTGGAACAACTGGCAGAAGGCGGCGATAACACGGCATTGCTGGCCGAAGCAAGTAGTGCCCATGCCGTCACCATGACTGGCAATGGTCTTATCTTGCCGGGCACGAGTGACAGCATCATTATCAATACCAATATGAAAAGCGATCTCGCACTCTCATTCGCCACCATGTTAGTGAATACCAACGATGGCTTCACCGGCTTAAGCGGTGACAAACTGAGTAACCTGGCACTGGGAGAAACGCGCAGCACCGAACTCCTCGCCCTCGATGCCGGCACCGAGGCCAATAGCGAATCCGTAGTGACGATTCCAGGCCCCGCCGCCGGTGGTGAAGGTTACAATGTCGACCGCGATGACCGTGATACCGTAGGCGGCCACCCCGGTGTTGTTACCAGCGCCGACGGTTTAGCCACCTCCGCTCTGGGCGAAGAACATCGCTTCGACAACCCTGTGGCTCGCGTAACTATCACCCGGCTGAAATAGTCAAAACACTGAAAATAAAAGCGGCCGGTTTGGCCGCTTTTATTAGCCTTTAAATAGACGGTCAGGTCATGTCCAGATCTGTCAGACCGAGCGCTCTGTTTTAGCTTTCTCCAGCCGTTCAGAAATTTCGGGATGCTGATGCGCGACATCCATCACATCCTTGCTGTTGATACGCAACAATGAACATGAACTGATAGCACGAACATCCGCCTTGCGGACACTATCGCCCAATAGCGCCATCTCACCAAAAAAATCACCTGCACCGAGCTCACCCAGTTTGCTTTCCTGATCTTCATGTTTCAACAGAGCTTCAAGTCGGCCGCGGACAATCACATACAGCGCATCACCATGTTCACCTGTACCAATGATGGTATCACCTTCAAGATAATTAACCGGTATTGCCCGCTGTGCAATTTTGTCCAGAGCGTCATCAGGTAATCCAGAAAACAAGGACACCAGACCGACCAATTCTCTTGGCGCCAAACTCTGTACGGGTTCAGCGATAGGCCTGATTGCATCAATAGCGTGATGCATGCGCTCCTCTAGATAAACATAAACTTTAGTCGTAAGACTGCCGCAATGATACGCTTCTTCAACGTCGTGCAATGCTGCAACCAGTGCAGACTTCGCGCATAAACGAGCCTCAAAACGCTCAAAGAACTCAGGGAAAGAGTTACGGGTATCAGAAATATGTTCCCGAAAATAGCTGAGCAGCTTCGCATAATTCGACTCTATCTTCTGCTGATGTTCAGCGCTCACGCTGGCATCTTCACGCAATTTTTTCAGCGCAGCCTCGGCCATGAGAATACGCGCAATATCACGCATCAGGTGACTCGACAGGCGACGATTCTGGTAATAAGACAGGAAGCCTGCGGCCCAGTCTTTTTCACGCAACCATTTGACCAGTGCATCTTCAAAGCGCACAAAAATATTATCTTCACGCACTGATTTTTTTACTTCACCAACACGATGTTCGGTCACAATATGATCACGCTTACGCATTATCTCGCTACGTAAATCCAGATAAGAATATTGATTCAGCACACCTGCCTTGAATAGATCCTCCATTTCCTGCACTTCGGCGTTGAGCGCATTCAAACGCTGATGGCGAAATTCATCATCACCAATCACTTCCGGCAGCCACTGGTTGATAATCTCATTGGTTTCATCCTTGACCGTGTGGTGACCCGCCTTACTCAGCAAGCCCGAATCACTAAACCGATTAAGAATATTATCCACTTCACCTTTCGCGCTAATAATGCCGCGCTTAAGCTCGGCCAGCTCATCCGCGCTGAGCTTATCGATGCCCAGCAACCGAATCAGCGGCCGGATGGTCGGCGCATTCACCAGCATGGTAAATAACACGACACCCAGGGTGAGATGGATTAATAATTCACGCCCCGGTAAATCGACTGGCAGCGACAGCACAATCGCAATCGCCAGGCCGCCCTTGAGACCACCCCAGAACATAATATGCCGTTCACCGAGTGTGACATGTGGCAACTTGAATACTTTTTCCAGCAAAGGCACCGAACTATAAACCAGCGCCGCACGACTCGCCTGCACCAGAATAACGGCGAGCAGGATGTACCAGATATCACCGATTAAACTGTCCAGATCAACCAGCATGCCGACAAACAGGAACAACAGGGTGTTGCAGATATGCGCGATAAATTCCCAGGTTTCGTGCATCAGCTCGACCGATTCTCGCGACAACCTCGGCATACCAAAAATGCCAAACACCACCGAACAGGCCACCACCGCCATGACACCGGAAACATGCAGATCATGCTCGGCCACAACAAACGAAACATACGCCAGCACCAGCGACAATATCAGCACCGCGCTCGATTCCTGGGCGAAGCGCGTCATCATCCAGCTGATCACCACACCAAATACCGCTCCCACCAACGCACCACCAAAAAACACAAACATAAACTGGCTCACCGCCGTACCCACCACGCCCCAGCCATTAGTGGGCGCCGCTGTATACAATCCCAGTAAAATGGTGACCACCACAATCGCCGTCGCATCATTGAGCAAAGACTCACCTTCGACCATCACTGTCAGGCGCTCGGGTGTTCCCAGTTCCTTGAATAATGAAATGACCGCGACCGGGTCAGTGGCTGAAATCAGCGCACCGAATAATAAAGCCACCATCAAATCAATCGGCAATAACAGCCACAGGCCGACGCCGACCAGCGCGGTTGATATCAATAAAGCAGGCACGGCCAGCGTCAGCACCGGCGCAATATCTTTGATTAATTGCCGCGCATTCAAGTTTAATCCTGACTCAAAAATCAGGGCGGGTAGAAAAATAAACAACACCAGGTCGGGTGTTAAATGAAAATGCTGTAATGGTTCCAGCGGAGGCCATGCCTCGGACAACTGCGTCAGTACAATGCCGATGACAACAAGAATAACGGTGTAAGGAATGGGTAGTTTTCTAAACACCCCGGAAGCAACAATGCCAGTTGCCAGCAAAGCCATGATAACAAGAACGGTTTCAGATAACGGCATAAGCTCTCCTTCTCCTGTTATTTGAGTGTACCTGAATTAATTCGTATTAAAAGTTATTCAGATCAAAAAGGCATGGCCAAAAAAAAGCCCGTGAAGTCACGGGCTTTTTTTACTCAGAGAAAGCTGAAAATTACAACTTATCAGCTTCTGCGGCCAGGTACTCTGCAACACCGGCAGGTGTTGCATTCATGCCTTTATCACCTTTATTCCAGCCAGCAGGACACACTTCACCGTGCTCTTCGTGGAATTGCAGCGCGTCGATCATACGTAGCATTTCATCGACATTGCGACCCAATGGCAAATCATTCACCACCTGATGACGAACCATACCAGCTTTGTCGATCAGGAATGAACCACGGAAAGCAACTGCACCATCCGGTGTTTCAACATCGTAGGCTTTGCAGATGGCGTGAGTCATATCAGCCACCAGCGTATATTTAACCGGACCAATGCCGCCATCGTTGATGGCTGTGTTACGCCATGCGTTGTGTGCAAAATGAGAGTCGATGGAAACACCAATGACTTCAACACCACGCTGGGTGAATTCTGCCAGACGGTGATCAAAAGCGATCAACTCGGAAGGACAGACAAAAGTAAAATCCAGTGGGTAAAAGAAAATAACCGCGTACTTGCCGCTAGTGGTTTTCTTGAAGTTAAAATCTTCAACGATCTCGCCACTGCCTAAAACAGCTGCGGCGGTAAAATCCGGGGCTTCACGTCCTACTAATACAGCCATGTCGTTCTCCTCATATTGGGTTAAATTAAATTTGGATGGCCATTATAAACCAAAACAAATAAAAAAATAGACTCATTCTAAATAAATTAAATAACCATTAAAAATTAATAAGTTAACAATGATTTAATGAACTCAGTATAGACTTTCTCATGCCAGTCCCGACCGCCGACTGCCTGATAACGAACCCTGCCCTCAGGGTCAATCAGGAAAGTTGTCGGCAAGCCGCGCGGCTTCCAGATCTCGGTGATCTGTCCATCCATGTCCATCATGCTGGTTAAATTGGGAGCCACAATACCCAGAAACTTGAAAATGGTATCTTCATCTTCTGCGGCATTAACCAGCACAAAATGCAGCTTGTCTTCATCAATGTTTTCCGACAGCGCCTGAATGGTCGGCATCTCTTCACGGCAGGGCCCGCACCAGCTCGCCCAGAAATGCAGGAACACCCAGCGACCGCGCGTGCTTTCCAGATTAAACATTTCACCGTCAATATCTGCCAGCTCAAAATTGGGCGCCTGGCCAATATCGTACTCACGAATGCCAAAAGGCAATGCTGATTCTTTTGCGACAGCACCACCAGACAACAAAATCAGCAACAGCGCCGACAACATAGCAAGACCTTGTGCTGCTTTTAAGATGTGACTTTTCACTGAGCATCCTCGGCGCAATAGAGTTGGTCGTAATGAATATGAATGGGCTCGCCTTGCTTGTTATCACCCGTGGCAAAAGTTGCATCCAGTGTTATTTTTCCTTTGCTAAAGGGCAGTACCAGATTACCGCCTTCATGTTCTCCAGGCAGGTAATCTAGTGTTTCGGGAATTAAGGTCCAGCGAAAGGTAGACTGGTAACGCAAAGGAATATCCATCGCCTGCCAGCGTTGTTTCCACTGTTCGCGGTGCTCACGCTTGATAGCCTGACCATTGACGCTGAACTTCCAGTCAGCCAGATTCAGCCAGATTTTTTGCTGACTGGTATTGGTAATACCGACGGTAATGAAACATTGTTTTTTCAGAATATCGCGCATCGTTTCGGGAAAACCACGCGCTTCATAAAATGAAGCCATCTGCTCAGGCGTACGCGGCGCAAACTCGATGGTCAGCTGTTCTTTAACCACCGCCAACGGCGCCGTTGTTTGTGCTGCCAGTGCAGCTGAAAAAATTAACGAAAGCATATCAACTCCCAGCTATATTCCCGGTTAAATATACCGCGCCAGCAAACTCTTTTCAGTGGTGCCTTCGGGCAGCTGCATTTTTACGTAGTAACCACTGCCCAACGCCGACTCCATCGGTTTACCGTACTGATCTAGCATGTTGCCGGCAATGATGTCGCGATTGCCCTGCGGCGTGACCAGCTCGAGTTTGTCACCAACACTGAATTTATTTTTCACGTCGATCTCGGCGATACCGGAAGCCGCATCGTAAGATAAAACCTCACCAACAAAATTCTGCTGACGGCTCTTCGAATGGCTGTCCATATAATTCTGGTAATCGTGGGTATGATGGCGCTCGAAGAAACCATCGGTGTAACCACGGTTGGCCAGATTCTCCAGATCACCCAGCAAGGCCGGATTAAATTCTTCACCGCGTTCCGCTGCATCAATCGCCAGACGATAAGCCTGTGTAGTGCGCGCGACATAATAATGCGATTTGGTCCGGCCTTCGATTTTCAAACAATCGACCCCGATATCCACCAGTTTTTTCACATGCTCAATCGCGCGCAAATCTTTGGAGTTCATAATGTAGGTACCGTGCTCATCTTCCATGATCGGCATCTGCTCACCGGGGCGGCCTTTTTCTTCCAGCAGATAGACATCGTCCGCGCCCGTGCTGCGTACACCGTTACCGATTTCCGACGAGCTCATGGTGGGCGAGCAACCACTACCACAGGATGATTCACTCACCGGCTTGTAGACACCTTCTGCATTTTCTTCGGCGGCCGTGGCTTTGTATTCCCAGCGACACGAATTGGTACAGGTACCCTGATTTGGGTCGCGATGATTGAAATAACCCGAGAGTAAACAGCGGCCGGAATAAGCGATACACAACGCGCCGTGGACAAATACTTCCAGCTCGATATCCGGACACTGCTGGCGAATCTCTTCAACCTCTTCCAGCGACAGCTCACGCGAAAGAATAATGCGCTCGATGCCCTGCTGCTGCCAGAATTTCACCGCGGCATAGTTCACCGTATTGGCCTGCACCGAAAGATGAATCGGCATCTCCGGCCAGGTTTCGCGCACCATCATGATCAAACCGGGATCAGCCATAATTAGCGCATCCGGTTTCATTTCGATCACCGGCGCCAGATCTCTCAAATAGGTTTTTACCTTGCTGTTGTGCGGCATCAAATTCGAAGTCAGGAAAAACTTCTTGCCCAGATCGTGGGCCTCCTGAATACCGATGGCGAGATTCTCGTCCTTGAAATCGTTATTGCGCACGCGCAGGCTGTAGCGCGGCTGGCCGGCATAAACCGCATCCGCCCCATAGGCAAACGCATAACGCATGTTTTTAATCGTGCCCGCAGGGCTGAGTAACTCTGTTTTCATCTAATCTGTATTTATCGTGGCTGTTTTCAGGGGCGCATTTTAGCACTGGAGCGCGCGAGAGAGTGCGTGACTTGTATGTGGGTATAAACCCTAAATACAAGCCGTTATTGAGCAAAAATGCCGCCCGTCTCGCCCTCCAGCCCCGCTTCGCTGTATAATTCGCCTTCCTGAAATTTAAGAAGAACAAGTCATGCCATTAATTCGCCCTTTTGCCGGTTTACGCCCTGTCCCAGAACGCGCTGAAGAAGTTGTTGCGCCACCTTACGATGTACTGAATTCTGCCGAAGCCAGAGAACGCGCCAAAGGCAAACCCTGGAGTTTTTTGCATATTTCCAAGGCGGAAATCGACCTGCCGGAGGATATCGACCCCTACGATCCAGCGGTCTACGCCAAATCGGCCGAGAACCTGCAGAAAATGCTGGGCGAAGGCATTCTGATCCGCGACAACAAAGACTGTTACTACGCCTATCGCCTGATCATGAACGGCCACTCACAGATTGGCCTGGTGGCTGCGGCCTCGGTTGCCGATTACGACACCAACCGCATCCGCAAACACGAGTACACCCGTCCGGCCAAGGAAGACGATCGTGTACGCCAGATCGAGGCACTGAACGCCCAGACCGGCCCGGTGCTGCTGGCCTATAAATCACAGCCGGACATGGACGCCATTCTGGAAAATGTCGCCAAAACCGAGCCGTTGGTCGATGTCACCGCCGACGATGGCGTGCAGCACACTTTCTGGATCATCGATGATGAAGAGACTATCGCTAAAATCAGCGCCGGCTTTGATGCCATGGATGCCATCTATATCGCCGACGGCCACCACCGCTCGGCCTCGGCTTCACGCGTCGCCAAAACCAAGGGGGGTGACGGCAACCAGAACAGCGATTACTTCCTGTCAGTGATCTACCCGCACAACCAGATGAAAATCCTGGACTACAACCGCGTCATCAAGGACCTGAATGGTTTGAGTAAAGACGAAGTGCTGGCAAAACTCGAAGGCAAGTTTGAAGTCCGCGCTGAAGACGCGGCAGTGTCTCCCAGCAAACCGACCGAGTTTGGTATGTACCTTGATGGCCAGTGGTATCGTTTAAATATCAACGCTGATTTAATTCCGAATGACCCGGTCGCTTCACTCGACGTCAGTCTGCTAGCTGATAATTTAATAGCACCGATACTCGGCATTTCAGATCCACGCACCGACAATCGCATCGATTTTGTCGGCGGCATTCGTGGTCTGGGCGAACTCGAAAAACGCGTCAACAGCGGCGAAATGGCGATTGCCTTTTCACTCTATCCAACGCGTATGGAAGCACTCATGGCCGTGGCTGATGCCAACGAAGTGATGCCGCCAAAATCAACCTGGTTCGAACCCAAGCTGGCCGATGGCCTGGTTTCACACGTGCTGGATTAAACTTTCATTTAATACAGACAATAAAAAAGCCCCGCTATAAATTGCGGGGCTTTTTATTTATCCGTAACAACCTATTTCGTAACTATTTTGAAAAAATCTCTTTAAAGAATTCCAGGTTTTTCTGCCACGAATCTTTATCAGCTTCGGCGTTGTATTCCAGCGGCAAACCAAATTTTTTGCCGTTGGCATCTGCATCTGGATTGGTGAAACTGTGTTTCACGCCCGGATAATTCACAAACTCAAAGTCGACACCAGCGTTTTTCATTTCTTCTTTCAATGCTTCAATCTGTTCTGCTTTAACAAAAGGATCAGCCTCGCCGTTAAACACCCTGACGCTGGCTTTTATATCATCTTTCCCGGCCGGATTTTTAGTCGCGATACTGCCGTGGAAACTGGACACGCCTTTCAGCTCAACGCCCATGCGCGCCATGTTTAAAACCACACCACCACCGAAGCAATAACCCATTGCCGCCAGCTTATCAGCGTCAACATTATTCTGAGCTTTCAGCGTATCCATCGCCGCTTCAAATCGCGCTTTGGCCAGAGGCATGTTGCTGGCCACCGCGCTGGAGAATTTACCCGCATCGTCAGGATGATCGGCGGTTTTACCATCACCATACATATCCACCGCGAAAGCTACGTAACCTTCTTTCGCCAGCATTTTTGCCTTGTCGCGGGCATGTTTGTTGTGGCCCCACCATTCGTGCACGATCAGCACACCAGGACGCTTGCCCTTGATAGCATCATCATAAGCCATCATGCCTTTCATGGTGGTATCACCTTGCTGATAGTCAACTTCTTTGCTGATAATTTCAGCGTGAGCGCTGCTGGCGATCAACAGACCGATCAATATGAGTGTGGTTTTCAGGTTCATTTAATTTTCTCCATTTAAAGTTCACGAGCGCTTGGGTCTGTGATTCAACTCAATACAGGTAATCAGGCAATTTTCATGATTACCGTATTTATAGTCGATCTTCACCTAACCAAGAACGAGAATCATTATACGCTTTTTGGGCAAAATGCTACCAAAGAACCTACTACTTTTAACTCACAAGGAAACAACCATAACAACGGCCCTGCATGTACCGACTTTGGTCCGCAAACTCTCAGGGACATCGACAGCGTACATGGCGAAAATAAAGTCACTTTCAAAGTAGCGCCGAGTTACAAAGAAATGAACCTTTGTAATATTCATATGCACACCAATGCCGAGCACAAGGCAAAAGCATTCTCCATCTACACCGGTGAAGGTGAACTCGGCCATGGTGGCGGCTATCAATGCGCCATCAGCAAATCACTCAGCAAAGAAGAATTGATGCCATCCGAGAAAAATAACTGCAAAGGTGTGAAGCCGGGCGACACCATCGAAGTGCATTGGGTACACACATCCTGCGACGTGAAACCGGGCAAAGACCTGGGCTCGTGCCTGTCCGACAAATTCGAAAAACCCTTGCTACGCGTTGAAACCCAGATATTCACCGTGGTCAACGATTCCTCAGCGCTGGATTTCAACACCATGACCTACCAGGGCAACATGGTTAACGGCCTGCATCAGGCGAAATCACTACCCAGCAACACCGGCAAACCGGTTCAGTTCCTGGGTTCAACAACAGGCCCTAAGTACACCGAGCAGCAATGCTCGCCTATGGAAGTCACCTGGAACGTGCGCCCAGAATGCGCCAAAGTGGACATCAACAGTCTGAGCAAGTGGTGCGAAAGCAATGTATTCGAAGAAAATGAATCACATGGTGTTAGAAAGCTGGTGACCAATCTCAGGCTTTTATCAGAAATAAAATAAGCTAGTCGTACATTTAGCTTTTAAAAATCCCCAGCTATTCATTCAGTAAATTTGTCAGATGGATAGACTGGGGATTTTTTTGCTCTTATTACAACAAAATGATTTACCGCAAATGAAAGCCTATACCATGCTTACCCTCTAGTTGATTTAGGAAGTTTTCCCGGAAGCGTGTTACTTAACCATTGATCAATAGCAGCATTTAGCACTTCCAGACTCATCGGTTTTATTAATCTTGCATTCATACCCGCAGCGAGACATTGTTCCTCTCTCTCAGGGAAAGCATCTGCGGTCAGGGCGACGATGGGTATATCACTTTTATCCTCATTTCTGATGATAGAAGTTAATTCATATCCATTCATGATAGGCATATTACAGTCGGTAATAATAAGCCCGTAGTGATTATTACGAAATAGCTGAAGCGCTTCATTACCATCAGTCGCCAGGTCTGCTTTATAACCCAGCACTTCCAGTTGGTACTCAATCATTCTTAAATTAGGAAGACTATCTTCAACAACCAGTATTTTTAAATTATCTTTGTTCTTTACTGACTGGATAGTTGCATTATTATCGATACACTGCACAACATCTTCAGTAACATCATCCTCAGGCAAATGACTATCGAGTTCAATTGAAAAAGTACTACCCTTACCGATATCACTTTCAACCTTGATAGTGCCATGCATCTTTTCAATTAGCTGTCTGGATATCGATAAACCGATACCAGTACCTTCAATTTCACCCTCGGGATCCAGTCGACTAAAGGGCTTAAATAAAAGCACTTGCTGTTCTCTAGATATACCTCGACCAGTATCAATAACATCAATCCTGACTCTGTTATTATCAGAATGATAACACTTGATTATGACTGAGCCATTATTGTAATTGTACTTAATACCATTAGTCAGAAGATTAAGAATAGCCTGCTTCAATCGGATGTAATCCGCATGTACCTGAATCGTAGTATCAGTGATATCTACATATATATTTTTTTCATCTGCCAGTGGTTGCACCAATGATTTACATTCTTTTAAAACTTCATCAAGTGCTATTGAAGCCATAGAGATATTCAGGTTGCCTTCCTCAATCCCTGCCAGATCCAGAATTTGATTAACCAGATCCAGTAAAAGATTTCCAGCATGTTTAATCTCGCCAATATTACATGATTGTTTCTGACTGAGAGCATCTCCATGCTCTAACAGCTGCGCATAACCGAGGATGGCATGAAGCGGTGTTCGAAGCTCATGTGACATATTCGAAAGGAATGTTGATTTAGCTGCATTTGCCTGTTCAGCTTCATTTTTAGCTTCTCGCAAAGCTTTTTCATTATAATCAGCCTCTATACGAAGCTTAACGTTCTGGTTTGAGTTTTTATAAGCACGCCGAGAAGTGGATAAAGCAAACAGAATAAATACCGCCAAAAGATAAGAAAGAACTTGGGTGAAGTCACTATTCTCAAGCATTAAACGCAATTCCAGCAATAATAATGCCGGCATTATAAAAAACACAATCGTCTGCCAACGGTATGACAGTGTTGCCAATGAACCGCCCGCAACACCAACAATACAGACAACAATCAGAGTCTGATATTCATTTTCTACAGAATAGCCCAGCCATGCCAGCATACCCCACCAGAATCCGGCAAAAGTAGAACCTATAAGAAAGCGCGTACCCCACGATTCTTTTACCTGTTCATCAGGTGATGCGTTAATAAAACAATAGGTGTCCCAGCCACGTAACAGACTAGATAACATCATAATTCCAAACCATAACGCCAGATACAATGTTGAGCTAGCATGCTTATACAAAACAAAAAACATAATCAGGCTGACAGCAAAAGTACCCAGTATCGAAAACATCATACCGCCATGGAGCATACGAATTTCTTCTAGTCGAATACGAGACTCCATACTTTGTATTGATTCTTTGACTGACACGGCTAACTGCTCCATTATAAACTCATGGTAATTATGGTGTTCACGACAGTCTCATTATACGATATAAAATAAAAATAAAGAGCAGAGTAAAACTAAGCTTTCCGCCTTCCTACTCGATAATTTGTAAATATTTATAAAAGTCAGTTTTCCGATCAACCCTTTTAAATTATTGCCATAGTGTGTAATCAGAAGTTGAGACAAGTCACTCAGTTTTGATATCAAAATTATCATAAATTTACAAAAATCTAATTCGAAAGATAGCTTCTACTTATACACCAATATGAAGCCCACTATCGTTTCATCCAATAGAAAAAATCTAATTTCTCCTTACTACCAACACCTAAAGACGTAAATGAGATACGTAGCATTACAGAAACTCAATCCGGTATCTATGTATTACCTAAAAACACCATACTAGCTGACTCCGATATCTTTTTACTCAAACCAAATACCAATAGTCGGATAAAGCGAACAACAGAATACAACGAAAGCGGCGTTCTCAGAGTACTGGATGAAAATATCGGAAAACGCATCTCTTTAAGTTTCGGTATAGACAACACTAAAATTCACTCCACTGATATGGACGTAAGTTGGGAAGAAATAAAATAAACTAAAACGTTTTATAGCTTTTATAAAATCCCCAGCTATTTACCCGGCAGATTTGTCGGATGGAAAGACTGGGGATTTTTTATTGCTGCTAAATATTTCACCGCAAACAGTTATTTTGATCCTGACACCATGAAGTCAACCGCCGCTTCCAGCTCTTCATCACTGCATGCGCCACAGGTTCCTCTGGCCATCATAGCCGTTCCAGCAACACCTTTTTTTGCTGAGTTATAGAGTGCGTCATTGCCTTTGGCAATACGATGAGCCCAGGCAGCCGCGTCACCCAGTTTGGGCGAATTAGCGACACCTGCACCATGACAATTGACACAGGATTTTTTATAAACCTGTTCGCCGCTGAGCGCTGCTTTTTGAACTGGCTCCGCTACAGGTTCAACCGTTTTATTTTCAGCAGCTGACTCCTGAGCAGCTGTCGGTGCTGCGACTTCAGTCGCTGCTGGTGCCGTTGATATCGTTTCAGCATTTTTACCGGCCGGCGGTTTTTGCTCAGAGTCACAACCAGCAGTAATAAAGAAAGGTAAAAGTAATACGACAAAACTTATTTTAATTTTCATGATTGACACTCGCTGTTAAAATTTTAATTAGTGTGGTTGTGAGGATACACAGTCCCGTTATAGAGTCTCTTGTTTCAACTTGAGGCGAAATATTTTTCCTATTGCCTCGATTATTTCCGGGCTATCCCACTCGTATGAACCACGCGCTTTTTGCAACACACGACCCTCGGCATCGACCAGAATAGTTAATGGAATAGTATTCGCACCCAGCATGTTTTCCAGCATCAGTTTGCTGTCAAGAAAGTTATCAAAGGTAATACCTGTTTGCTTAATGAAAGCCTCGGCTCTGTCGCTATAGTCATCTGTCGAAACCCCGATCACGTTGAACTCTTTGCCGTTATAACGCTTCGCCAGCCGCTCCAGCGAGCCCATCTCCGACCGACATGGACCACACCAGCTAGCCCAGACATTAATGAGCAATGGCTTGCCCTTAAAATCAGCAAATGTATTCGTCTTACCATTAAATCCACGCAACGTCGCCTCACGCAAAAAATCACCGACCTCAACTTCACCGGGCGTAGCCGCAGATGCAGCTGTAGGTAGCACTGATAACAGAATAAATATTAAGAGGATTATTCGCATTTAAAAAAACCATTTCGTTATTTATTTTAGGTGAACATATTAGCTTGATCTATATAGCGCCGCTACCAAAAAGTAGACATATATCAATGTTGTGGAGCTAAAACATTCACCAGAAAGAATCTAGATGTGCAATAACTGTGTACTTTTGTGAAAATAGCTTTTATTCTTTACCTGTCAACATTTTTATTAAAAAGGAGACACTAAAATGAATAAAATTACTAAAGCATGGCTGCTTACCGGGATTGTAATTTTCTTGAATACTACCCCGGTTTTCGCAAAAGAGAGTCCCTGGCGATTACACCTGCCTTTCGAGAAGGCCGTTATCCATTACAATATCAACGGTTCACAGGAAGGAAATGAAACCCTGTACATACGGGATTTCGGCAACGAGAGAGTCAAAATCACCAAAAGCAAAGGCAAGATAATGTTCGTCACTATAATAACGGACACCATCGAAATCACGACACATGACTCTATTGTAAATATCGACAAGGATAAAAGAACCGCCACCAGAATAACAAATCCACAAAGATTCATGCAGGAAGAAATAGAAAAACTTTCATCATCGGACCGTAAGGTCGTTATGAAGAATCTTGAAACAATTGGCATGAATATGGCGCTGCAGATGGGCGGCGAAGTCAAATTAAAAGCGGGAGAACACCTTGGCCATACCTGTGATCTAGTGACCATAATGGGAGCCACAAGTTGCCAAATGAGTGGCACACCGATCTTACTCAAGATGGATTCAAATCTAATGGGAATAAAAACAAAAACTGTCGCAACAAAAATCGATAAAAACGCATCGATTCCCGCAGATATTTTCAAGTTACCTAAAGATATTAATATTGCGTATAACAAAGAATCCGATGACATGAACCACGCTATGGTTGCATCAATGATCGAATTAATGAAAGATCCTGATGCACCTAAAAAAATTGAAGAAGGTATAGCTCAGAACAAGATGGAAATGGAAGAAGAACAACAGCAGGAAACACAGGAGTTCGAAAATGTTATGGATGAAGATGCAAGAGAAAATAGTGACGAACCTGATCAAAAGCAGATCGATGAAATGATGCAGAAAGGCATGAAAACCTTTAAGGGGTTATTTAACTGAACCCAGGAAAAACAGGCATCCAGAGACAAACTTAACGATCATTTCATGAAACATGCGTCTGATTAAAATAATCGTGATCAGATCATGGTACAGCTGTTCAAATTCGCTCCCAGCGAATTTAGGGGGGGCTTTTTTGGCTGTAGAAAAAAGAGTGCTTACCCCTGGGTGCGAATACCCACTACTACCAAGATTAAGGCTTATTACTAAAATTAGTATTTGCACAAAAGCCCAAACATGGATTCCATCCTTAGGTTCGTTAACGGTGCATCCATGCACCACTGCTCTCGCCTACACGGGAATGACGAGCGTTTTTTATTAAACAATAAAAAAGCCCCGTTGTTGCCAACGGGGCTTTTTAGCTTTTTGCGATTAGCAGAAAGACAACATTACATCATGCCGCCCATTCCACCCATGCCACCCATATCACCACCACTGGCTGGTTCTTCTTTAGGAAGATCAGCAACCATACATTCAGTAGTAATCAACAGGCCGGCAACCGAAGCTGCATTTTGCAAAGCAGAACGTGTTACGCGAGTTGGATCGATAATACCCATCTTGACCATATCGCCGTATTCGCTGGTGGCTGCGTTGTAACCGTAGTTGCCTGTCTTGGCAGCAACGTTGGATAAAACAACAGACGCTTCGTCACCTGCGTTTTCTACGATCTGACGCAATGGATCTTCCATAGCACGACGTAAAATAGCGATACCAATATCCTGATCGTGGTTGTCACCTTTAACTTTATCAACGGCGGCACAGGCACGAATCAGAGCCACGCCACCACCAGGTACGATACCTTCGGCAACAGCGGCACGGGTGGCGTGCAATGCATCGTCAACACGGTCTTTCTTCTCTTTCATTGCCATTTCAGTGGCAGCGCCGACTTTAATGACAGCAACACCGCCGGACAGTTTAGCCAGACGTTCCTGCAATTTTTCTTTGTCGTAATCGGAAGTCGCATCTTCAGACTGTTTGCGAATCTGCTCAATGCGTGCTTTGATATCTTTTGGTTTACCAGCGCCATCAACGATGATGGTGACTTCTTTAGTCACAGTAATGCGTTTGGCTGAACCCAGATTTTCCAGTGTCGCTGCTTCCAGTGACATGCCCACTTCTTCTGAAATAACAACACCACCAGTCAGAACAGCAATGTCTTCTAACATGGCTTTACGACGGTCACCAAAGCCCGGTGCTTTCACAGCACAAACTTTGACGATACCACGCATGGTGTTAACCACTAATGTAGCCAGTGCTTCGCCTTCAACATCTTCAGCAATAATCAGTAGTGGACGGCCAGCTTTAGCAACCGCTTCCAGTATTGGCAGCATGTCACGGATGTTTGAAATTTTCTTTTCAAACAATAACACTAATGGATTTTCCAGTTCAGCGCTCATGCTTTGCTGTTTGTTAACAAAGTAAGGTGACAGATAACCACGATCAAACTGCATGCCTTCGACGATTTCGAGTTCATCTTCGAGTGATGTGCCGTCTTCAACGGTAATAACACCTTCATTACCGACTTTAGCCATGGCCTGTGCAATGATTGAACCAACGCTGCTATCAGAGTTTGCAGAGATAGTGCCCACTTGCTCGATAGCTTCGTTGCTAGTGCAGGGCTTGGACATTTTTTTCAGCGATTCAACTGCAGCGGTGACTGCTTTGTCGATGCCGCGTTTCAGGTCCATCGGGTTCATACCGGCAGCCACAGATTTCATGCCTTCACGCACAATACCCTGAGCCAGTACGGTTGCAGTGGTAGTACCGTCACCAGCGACGTCTGAAGTCTGTGATGAAACTTCTTTCACCATCTGTGCGCCCATATTTTCGAACTTGTTGGCCAGATGGATTTCTTTGGCAACAGAAACACCGTCTTTAGTCACGGTCGGTGCGCCGAAGGATTTTTCTAATACTACGTTACGGCCTTTAGGACCCAGTGTAACTTTGACCGCGTTGGCCAGAATGTTGACGCCGTTCACCATCAGGATGCGGGCATCATCACCAAATTTTACGTCTTTAGCTGACATATTTTATTTCCTCTAAAATTCTTTAACTTTGAATAAGCTTTTCAGCTATGAATTAGGCCAGTACTGCCAGAATGTCATCTTCTTTCATAATGAGCAGTTCTTCGCCATCCACTTTGATGGTGGTACCAGCGTAGCTGCTGAAATAAACCTTATCACCCACTTTCACATCCATAGCACGGATTTCACCACTATCTGTGATTCTACCCTTGCCAACAGCCAGTACTTCGCCTGCCTGTGGTGCTTCAGCAGCTGAACCAGGAAGCACAATACCACCAGCACTGGTGGTTTCTTTTTCCATACGCTTAACGACAACACGGTCGTGTAATGGACGTAATTTCAATTTTTTCACTTGATTTATTCCCCTGTTTATAAAAAAGTTAGCACTCTATCTTGGTGAGTGCTAATCATAATGACGAAACGACCAGAGTCAAGGCCATAGCGACATAGAACTCTGTACTGAGCCAACTTATGTGGATAAATTACTGGATTACAAGGCCGAGGCGCCTAAAAAGAAGCAAGATAACATTTTAGTCATCTTTTCGATGAAACTCACCTTCCAGGGTACGACCGCCATCATTACCCTTGGGATGCACCTCTGAATACGACTGATAACTCGAAGATTGATGAAAACCGTGCATCTGTACGTTACCCCGTTTTATCACGGCACGAATTAATGCCTGCCGAGCTGCTGGCATCAAACAGATAAAACCCAGTGTATCGGTAAGAAAACCCGGGGTGATCAGCAAAGCGCCTCCAACTGCGAGAACGATGCCTTCCATCATTTCCATGGCAGGCATCGCACCCTGCTCCATATTCTTCTGTGCCCGCCTTAAAGTACTGAAGCCCTGAACACGCAGCAAATTAACACCGATAACGGCAGTACCAATAATGATCATTACTGTCCAGAAGGCACCGATCTGCCCTCCCACCTCAATAATAAGATAAAGTTCAGCCAGTGGTATGACTATAAAGAGTAGTGGCCAGTGTCTAAACATGAGGATTCCTGTTGATTATGTCGGCTAATAAGCCGAAGCGATTTAGTTGTATTTAAGATTTTTTTAAGCGGTTGTTTGTTATGATCCATGCTCTGTTCATAAGGTTCCATTTATCTCTTTACTGGTCTATGTCCGATAACCAAACAAGAGCAAGCTGTGAACTTGATGGACATATTGTGTACTAAACGTTGGTGGTCTGTCATCCTTAATGTAGATCGCTCACTTAATTAAACATTTACAGCATTCGAGTTTCCCATGAAACCAGTCAAACATCTTTTATCTTTATCCGCCCTGATACTGATCAGCTTCCTGTTCCAGCATCCTGCAATCGCTTCAGGTGGCTCTGGCCTATTTGATTCATTCGGTATGAATCAGGATGACATTCTCGACGTTAATGAAGCCTTCAGGTTAAGCACCGAAATCACAGGCAGTGCATTTATCGCACGCCTGCAGATTGCCGAAGGCCATTATTTATATCGAGATAAAATCCAGATTCAGGTTGAAGATGTTGATATTAAAGCCGGTGAGCTACAGCTCCCCGCGGGAGAATCGAAAGACGACCCGATCTTCAATACAACACTGTTTGTGTTTCATCAGGATGTCGAAGCCACCCTGCCTTTCCGCTATACCGGTAGTGGCGATAAAGAGGTGGTTTTCAAAGTTAAATATCAGGGCTGCTCGGAGATCGCTGGCATCTGCTATCCGCCACAGACTAAAACGGTCACGGCGACGCTGTTAGCGGCCAGTGCAGTCACTGCTGAATCTGAAACGGCCACAACCGAATCATCAGATGAAAAACCCGTGGACGCGACACCAGCAGCTAAAGCCTCCGTAGCAGAGGCTATACAGGTTTCCGAACAGGACAAAATGTCCGATGCACTTCGCTCGGGCAACATCTGGCTGACTTTGCTGGCCTTTTTTGCGGCCGGGCTTTTGCTGGCTTTCACGCCCTGCGTGTTCCCGATGATTCCTATTTTGATGGGCATTATTGTCGGTCAGGATAAGCAACAGGGCGTGAAGAAATCCTTCACCCTGTCGCTGGTGTATGTGCTGGCAATGGCTTCGACTTATACAATCATTGGCATTCTGGTCGGACTCTCAGGTGAGAATATTCAGGCCTGGTTCCAGAACCCGTGGATCATTGGCAGCTTTGCCGCCATTTTTGTCGCGCTGGCCTTCTCCATGTTCGGTTTCTACGATTTACAGATGCCGTCAGCTATACAGACCAAACTGACCCAAATCAGCCATAACCAGCGTGGTGGCACTCTGCTGGGCACCGCTATTATGGGTTTTCTTTCCGCACTGATTGTTGGCCCCTGTGTTACCGCACCCCTGGTCGGAGCACTGATTTATATTGCAGAAACTGGTGACGCCGTACTGGGCGGCATGGCGCTGTTTTCACTGAGCATGGGCATGGGCGCACCACTACTGCTGCTCGGCGCATCCGCTGGCAAGATACTGCCCAAAGCCGGCACCTGGATGGAAACCACCAAAGCCGTATTCGGTGTGATGCTGCTAGGTCTGGGCATCTGGTTGCTGGAACGAGTCGCACCGCCGGCTGCCACCATGACATTGTGGGCTGCACTGTTGATCATCTCGGCGATCTACATGGGCGCACTCACCACACTCAATAAAGGCGAATCTGGCTGGCACAAACTCTGGAAAGGTCTGGGTATTATCCTACTCATTTACGGCATCGCCATTTTCATTGGCATGATGGCCGGCAACCGCAGCATTTTCCAGCCATTACAGGGACTGGGTGCTTCAGCAACCTCGCTGTCGACACAGGCCACATCAAACCAGCAGGCATCGGCGCACCTGAATTTCAAACAGATCAAAGGTGTCGAAGGTTTGAATGCCGCACTGGCTGAGGCTAAAGCGCAGAACAAAAAGGTGATGCTCGATTTTTATGCCGACTGGTGCGTCTCCTGCAAAGAAATGGAAGCACTGACCTTTTCTGACCCGGCGGTCCAGCAGGCACTGGCCGGTATGGTTTTGCTGCAGGCCGATGTAACGCCGAATGATGAAAAAGACCGTGAACTGTACAAACACTTTGGTATTATCGGTCCGCCCTCCATTATGTTTTTTGACCGTGACGGTAACGAGCTGAAAAACTACCGTATTGTCGGCTATATGAAAGCAGAGCAATTTACTCAACATATCCAGCGTAGTGCCATTCAGTGATGCTCAAACCCAAAAATGTTCTGCCAATCCTGATCATCTTGTTTATCTCGACCATTTCAAGCTATGGCCTACAACGTTATCTCAATCAAGATACTATTTATAACAACGAACAAACTGATGATGGAATTTTAATACGACCTGAATTTGCCATGACTGATCTTGATGGCCAAATCAGAAACATTAAAGACTGGGATGGAAAAATTATTTTGCTGAATTTCTGGGCTACCTGGTGCCCACCCTGTCTAAGTGAAATTCCGGGCTTTATTGAGTTACAGAAAAAATATGGTGAACAGGGTTTTCAGGTGATCGGCATCGCCGTTGATAACGAAGAAGCCGTTCGTGCTTATGCTCATGAAGTAAAGATCAATTACCCGGTTATAGCGGCAGAATTTGAAGCCGTCGAACTCTCCAGTCGTTATGGTAACCGTATGGGGGCACTACCTTACTCAGTAATCATCAATCGCAAAGGTGAAATTAGCGACAAAGTTACCGGTGAACTCAGCAAGACCAGAGCAGAGAAACTACTGAAAAAGCTCAATATAAAATCCTAACTGCGCCCAAGTTCACGAAATTCGCCAATAATTTCGCCGAAATGATGGACAAATTTACTTCTTTTATGCAAAATCATCAGCCACCGTTAATATTTGGCAATCAAGAACATAATAATGCCCGACCTGCTCGTCCTCAATGGCCCTAATTTGAACTTATTAGGCATCCGTGAACCGGAACATTACGGCTCCGACACACTTGATGACATCAACAAAAGACTGGAAATGCAAGCCACTCAACAGGGCTTTAGTCTCGAGTGCATGCAAAGTAATTCAGAAGCTGAGCTGATCGAAAAAATTCATCAGGCCAAAACTAACAAGGTACGGTTCATCTTGATGAACCCCGCTGCTTTCACACACACCAGTGTAGCGCTACGTGATGCTTTAAGTGGAGTTGAGATTCCTTTTATTGAAATCCATCTCTCTAACGTACATGCCCGTGAAGCGTTCCGTGAACACTCTTATTTCTCCGACATTGCTGTTGGCGTTATATCAGGTCTGGGCGCCATCGGTTACGAGCTTGCATTACAAGCTGCACTAAAACAACTCACTAGAGGTTGATCCAAATGGATATTCGCAAAGTCAAAAAATTAATTGAATTACTGGAAGAATCCGGTATTGCCGAGATTGAAATTAAAGAAGGCGAAGAATCGGTTCGTATTTCACGTTACGGCTCAGGTTCAGGCGCACCGGCGCCTATTCACTATGCTGCTGCGCCCGCACCAGCACCCGTCGCTGTCGCTGCCCCGGCCGCTGAAGAAAGCAGTGCTAGTGCCATCCCAAGTGGCCATGCAGTCAAGTCACCGATGGTGGGTACATATTATTCTGCGGCATCACCCGGTGCTAAACCATTTATCAATATTGGCGATTCAGTATCGGTAGGCGACACTGTCTGCATTATTGAAGCCATGAAAATTCTTAACCAGATTGAAGCCGACAAGGCCGGCGTGGTTAAGGCTATTCTTGTTGAAAATGGCCAGCCAGTTGAGTTCGGCCAGCCACTCGTCATCATCGAGTAATATTTATTATGCTAGCTAAAGTTGTTATCGCTAATCGCGGTGAAATTGCACTGCGAATTCTTCGGGCATGTCGTGAACTCGGCATAAAAACGGTGGCTGTTCATTCAGAAGCCGACCGCGATCTTAAACACGTCCGCCTGGCTGATGAATCAGTCTGTATCGGCCCTGCTCCATCGAACCTGAGTTATTTAAATGTACCCGCTATTATCAGCGCAGCGGAAGTCACCGATGCTGTAGGCATTCATCCCGGTTATGGTTTCCTGTCAGAAAATGCTGATTTTGCTGAACGTGTAGAAAACAGTGGCTTTGTTTTTATCGGCCCCAAGCCGGAATCGATTCGAATCATGGGCGACAAAGTGGCCGCCATTAAAGCCATGCAGGATGCCGGAGTACCTTGCGTCCCCGGTTCCGATGGTCCGGTTGGCGACAATACCGAAAAAAATATAAAGCTGGCCAAAAAGATTGGCTACCCTATCATCATTAAAGCTGCTGGTGGCGGTGGTGGACGCGGTATGCGTGTGGTGCATTCTGAAGCTGCACTATTAAATTCGATCGCGCTCACCAAACAGGAAGCCGGCCAATTTTTTGGCAATGACACGGTGTACATGGAGAAATACCTGGAGACACCACGTCACGTTGAAATTCAGGTGCTCTCTGATGGTCAGGGTAACGCCATTCACCTGGCCGAACGCGACTGCTCAATGCAACGCAGAAATCAGAAAGTGGTGGAAGAAGCGCCTGCACCCGGCATCACCGAAGAGCAACGCCAGAAAATTGGCCAACGCTGTGTCGATGCCTGCATAAAAATAAATTACCGTGGTGCCGGCACTTTCGAATTCCTCTATCAGGATGGTGAGTTCTATTTTATTGAAATGAACACGCGCGTGCAGGTTGAGCATCCGGTTACCGAGATGATCACCGGTGTTGATATTATCAAAGAGCAACTTTATATCGCTTCGGGTGCAAAACTACGTTACAAACAAAGTGACATCAAGATTAGTGGCCACGCTATTGAATGTCGCATCAATGCCGAAGATGCAAAAACTTTTATGCCTTCACCAGGCATGATCGAACGCTATCATCCACCCGGCGGCCCTGGCATACGCGTAGATACACATATTTACGGCGGCTACACAGTGCCACCTCACTATGATTCGATGGTTGGAAAACTGATTGCTCATGGCAATGACCGTGACATCGCCATTGCCCGCATGCGGGGCGCGCTGGATGAAATCAGCATCACCGGCATCAAAACCAATATTGATTTGCATAAGGAAATTCTGGGCGATGCGGCCTTCCAGGTTGGCGGCACCAATATCCATTATCTTGAGAAGAAACTGGGTATCGATTAATCATTGGCCAGCAATTGCTGGCCAATTTTTTTACCTGGGCTACTGGCGAACCACGTGATAACCGGCATTCTGCAACTGTTGCACGATGCCTTTATCACCGATCAAATGCCCCGCACCGACAACCACAAAATACCGGCCTTTCTGTTTTAAATAACTTTTAATCGACTCGGTCATTTTAATATTGCGCTGAAAATATAACTGCTCATATAGCGAAATCATCGCCGCATTCTCGTTAAGAATATCGTCGAACAATAATTTCTGTATGGCTTTCTCGTCGCCCTGCTTCCAGGCACTGATCATCGTATCCATTTCCTCCTCTACCGTTTCGAGGGCATAAAACGAATCCTGCAGCAACAGGTCTGCATCTTCTATATCAAGAAATATTCTTAACTGCTCATCCATGGTTTCGAGTGCAAGAATTTTTTTATGGTTCTTCGCCTTTTCCATAAAATGCACATCGATACCCTGCTCCGGTTTCAACCCTGCCTGCTGGGCCTGTATCGCCGCCAAAGTCAGTACGACGATACCGGGCTTCTGTCTCTCTACCATGGAGGGAGAGATACCTGACTCGTTCAAATAATTTTGAAGCTGTTCATAAGTTTTCTTCGATAAATGATCCTTGAGTGTTTCATTGCCCGAATACGAACCTTCGCTCTGCATCAAATGCTGAAAACGTGCGGTCGCCCCCGGCGAATTCATATCGACTTCTACCACTAAGTTTTCCGATGCATCAAAAGCCCGCTCAATCTCTGCACGCAAAGGATAAAAACTGTCATTAGCAAAATGGATCGAACCAAACAGGTAAACCGTGGCTGCGCCCGAATCGACCCGCCAGAACAAAGCCCTGTCTTCACTGGCAATAACCTGAAAACTGAAAATCGCATATAAAACAAAGCTGAGAATAATTTTTTTAAACATCTTGTTTTTTCAGCTGCAGAGCTGCCTCATACAATTCATTTTTATTGACACCCGTTATTCGTGAGGCAATTTTTGCGGCCTGCTTGACTGGCAGCTCATCTACCAGCACAGCCAATATCTGGTCGCGCAACGGGTGCTCTGATTTATCCTGAACATTACCCGCCAGCACCAGCACGATTTCGCCCTTGCGCTGCATATCATCATCGGCAACCCATGCACACAGCTCAGCCAGCGTCGCCTTACGAATCGTTTCATATGTTTTGGTGATCTCCCGAGCGAATGTCGCCAGCCGTTGCTCGCCAAATACAGTGACCATGTCCTGTAATGTTTCAATAACCCGATGACAGGAAATATAAAACACCATGGTACGGGATTCTTCCTTGAGCGCCTGCAGGTAACTCAGCCGAGCAGCCTGTTTGGCGGGAGGAAAGCCTTCGAAGCTGAATCGGTCGGTTGGCAAGCCCGCCACACTCATCGCTGCAATCGCTGCGCAGGCACCGGGAACAGGCACTACTTTGATGCCGTGCAGATGCGCCTGCTCAACCAGGCGATAGCCAGGGTCGCTGACCAGCGGTGTGCCTGCATCTGAAATCAGCGCAATCGACTCGCCCTGCCGCAATCGACCAATCAAACGCTCGGTCTGATATTCCTCATTATGCTCATGATAGGCCTGCATGTGCGTTGTAACCCCCAGATGGCTCAGCAATCGCTGACTGTGCCGGGTATCCTCAGCAGCAATCAGGTCCACTATCTTGAGCGTCTCGACAGCACGCGGGCTGATATCGCCCAAATTACCAATGGGCGTAGCCACCATATAAAGCGTTCCACACCCTTCTCTGAGTTTTTTTTCTGGCGAAATTTCGATTGACACGGCTCATCCTGCAAAACATACTTATTGACCCGTAATACTAACGGATTCGGTGTCTGACTCGCACTGATTATTCACCCATTCCGAGCATTTGATTTCTGATAAGCTAACAACCAGACCTACTACTTTGAATATTTTGCCCCAATCAGCTTTAATTAAACATCTGACATTACCGCTTTTTATCCTGCTCAGTGCCTGTAGCCTTGCCCCGGATAAAAGTGTGGATGATCTCATCTCAGAAGCAGTTCGCGATCAGGCTATTGAAGAAAAACTAGACGTTACCGCACAGGAGACACCCGAGCACTATATTAAGCTCGCCAGTGAAAGCACCGGTGAAACTCAGCAAAAATATTTAATGAAGGCAGCGGAGCTGCTCTATCAACGAGGCGATATCTCTTCTGCGCAAAATCAGCTTGAGAATATCAAAGCCGAAGATATGGCCGATTCACGCCAAATTCAGATTCAATTACTGGCTGCAAAAATTGCCCTGGCCAATCACAACCCAGCTCAAAGCCTTGAGTTATTGCCCAAACAAACACGAATGACTGTTCCCCAGTTTATTGAAGTCGGTGAAATTCGTGCTCAAGCTAACACCGCCATGGGTTACCTGATCGAAGCGATTAAAACACGCGTACAAATCGACAATTATTATAAAGATGATAAACAACGTGAAAATAATCACACCGAGATCTGGTCAGCACTGAATGCTTTGCCTTCAGTTGTGTTAAACAAATTAGGCTCCAGTAATAAAACTTTACAGGGATGGATTGAGCTGACTCAAATCGTTCGTACTGCTCAAATCAATAATCAGCAACTGCAAAATAATATTCTCGACTGGAATACACGATTTCCTGAACACCCTGTCAGCAAAACATTCTTAACTGAGCTGTTAGAAGAACACGTTAATACACAAACTAAGGTTCAGGCTATTGCTGTACTCTTACCTCTTAGCGGTCCTTATCAAGCGGCATCGGAAGCTATCAAAAGCGGCCTTCTAAGTGCTTATTATGCAGATATCAAACAGGAACATAAACCCACCATTCGTTTCTACGATACTGGTATAAAAGATCTGGAATTTATGTCTCTATATCGAAAAGCAGTACAGGATGGGGCTAATTACGTCATTGGCCCTCTTGATAAAACCATCATTAATCAGCTGACACAATTAAATGAATTTGAAATTCCATTGCTCACCTTAAACTACGCTGAAGAATCTTTAAGTACTGCCAATAATCTGTACCAGTTTGGTTTACTGCCTGAAGATGAAGCACGACAGGTCGCCGAACTAGCTATTCGTCAAAATAAAACCAAAGCAGCCATACTAGTACCTGATGGCCCATGGGGACAGCGTTTAAAAGCTGCATTTCAGCAACGTTATACAGAGCTGGGTGGCACGGTTCTTTCATCACAATTTTTTAATGACAAAATCGACGATTACAGTCAACCAATCAAGCTGCTTCTAAATCTGCAAGACAGCAACAACCGTCATAAAGATCTACAGCAGCTACTTGGCACAGAACTCAAGTACACGCCCTATCGCCGACAAGATATTGATATGATTTTTTTAGCTGCCACCTCTCGCTCTGCACGCAGCATCATGCCTGCATTCAAATTTCACCATGCGGGTGATATTCCTGTTTATTCAACATCTCATGTTTACAGCGGCTATAAAAATGAATCCGCCGATCTTGATCTTAACGACCTGACTTTCTGTGATTTACCATGGACACTGGTGGGCGAAGATAAATTAAACCAAACTTTTAACGAATACTGGTCTGAACAGCAAAACTACACTCGCCTGTTTGCCCTGGGTATCGATAGTTATCACCTCCTTTATAATCTGAAGTTGCTATCGAAATATGACTACGCTCGTTTTGCAGGTCAAACAGGCAATATCTATATAGATGATAATAACCGCCTGCACAGGGAATTACTTTGGGCAAAATTCAGAAAAGGCATCGCAGGTTATTTCAATACGACTATCGCACCCACCATTTTACCTGCGATTGAACCAGACCAGTCATAATAAAGGTCAACACGCTGAAAATGCGTGCTGCGAATATCTCAAGCAACAGGGACTCAAACTCGTGGCCAGAAACTATCGTGGACATAGAGGTGAAATTGATATCATTCTTCAGGATGGCAATACCCTGGTATTTGTAGAAGTTCGCTACAGAAAAAATAATTTCTACGGTAATGGTCTAGAAAGCGTAACCACTCAAAAACAACAACGCATTTTAAGAACCGCACAAGAATATATGCAAAATGAAACAAAATTAAAAAATGGGCGTATTGACGTTGTCGCCATGTCACAAAAGCTTCAAAATACGCACAGTGAGAACACCGAAGACAGCTACACATTCGAGTGGATTAAAGATGCCTTTTAAGTAAGACCAATACGAATAGATACTATGGATTTAATCAAACGAATAAACAAAAATTTTCAGGACAGCATCAGCACCAAACAAGTTTCAGCCGATATGCTGGCCGAACCGATTGCCCGAGCAGCGCAAATCATGACTCAGTGCATTCTCAGCGGTGGCAAGATCCTCTCCTGTGGTAATGGCGGGTCAGCCGGTGATGCCCAGCACTTTTCCTCAGAAATGCTTAATCGTTTTGAAATGGAAAGACCTGGTCTGGCCGCGATGGCACTCACCACAGATACTTCTACCATTACATCTATCGCTAACGATTACAGCTACGAGCAGATTTTTTCCAAGCAGGTAACAGCACTAGGTCATCACGGTGATATATTGCTTGCTATTAGCACCAGCGGAAACTCAATCAATGTGAACAAAGCCGTTCAAGCCGCACATGAGCGAGAAATGCTAGTTGTGGGCTTAAGTGGCAAACAGGGTGGCGAACTCACTTCGATACTATCACCTGGTGACGTAGAAATTCGTGTCCCCAGCGAGTCAACTGCGAGGATTCAGGAAGTACATTTACTGGTGATCCATTGCCTTTGTGATCTTATTGACCATCAACTAGGATTGGCTGGCTAGACTAAAATATTCGACAATTAACCACGCGTTCTTCTATTTGTTCAGAAGAACGCATGAATTAACTTTTCAAAATTTAACTCTTACCATTGCTGATAATTACCAATATGGATAACCATAGTATCCGTTGGGCGCATTATTTGGGGCATAATAAGGGTTATTATTATAACCATATGGATTTACGGGCTGTGGTTGACCATTATAATTCCAACCCGAATTTTGCGCAGCCATATTAACCGGCGCCTGATTGGGCTGCTGATAGCTATTAACTGGATAATTCATGTAACCAGGCATCTCACGCGCGCCGTTATACGGCATGTTAGCTGAACGTTTAGCCCACTCCTGCTGATACCTCGCCTGCTCTTGCTGCATCAGTGTCTGTTGATCCTTAACCCATTGTGGTGGCTCTGATGCATTTCGATTTGCCTGATAATTACCCGCATTCTGCTTTTCAAGCTCGGAGCGACGCTTATCCATTTGCGCCTGCCTGTCTTTGATCCATTGTGGCGGCTCGGATGAAGCTCTATTCGAGAGATAGTTACCCGCATTTAGTTTTTCAAATTCTACGCGACGCTTATCCATCTCTGCACGTTGCTGAGTCACCCACTCAGGTTGCTGAACACGATTTCCGTTAGCCATCGATGGCACCTGAAAATAATTTAAATTGGCATCAGCAACAATAGCAGATGAGGAATTATTGTCTGATGAGAGCAAAGAGTTTAATTGCTGTGGCATAACTATGTAAGCCACTATAGTAGCAGTAGGTATGGCCACAATTAATGCCATTAAGGCAGATGAGATTATATGTGATTCTGTTTTAGGGGTAGCTTCACTTACCGTAGATTTCTTATCTGATGACATCATTCCCATCGCCTTTAATTTATTCGCTATCTTCTTTGTTTTTTTCTTATCAATACTGTCACCATCTTCACTATTGGCCGTACTATCATTTTTAATAACCATTAGTCTACTCCTCTAATCTTTCAATTTAATAATTTACCAGGGTGTGTACGAATTCATAAATTGCATAGGTCTTGATACGCTGTTGTTGATCACCGCTATTTCATGACTCATTTGACCCGCTGATACACTCATACTTCTTACATAGCCATTCATTTCCTGTATCGTCAATGTTTGCCTTTCCATATTGATAACAACAGCCTGCATAGTACCGTTAATTGAATTCATTTCAGTAGCTATAGCGCCTACATCCTTGGTCAGACTATTAATAAGAAAGAATCCATATATCGCTAAGACAATGAAAGCAAACATAGCAGGAAAAACAATCATTTCCCATCGACGTGTACTAGCGGTAAATGTTTTAGTTAACTCATTCAGACTTTCACTTAAGACGTGTTCAACACTATCTTTTATCGTGTCATCATAATAACCAAACATAGATAACTTCTTGTCACAACGATTCGGCTCATTAGGACATGTATCTGGGTCACCAGTACAGCCCTCTATTCCTGGCTCGCACTCGATTGATTCTATAATTACGTCTCTTACGTTCTTTTTCTTATGAGGGTGCGCATTTTTGTCGGACATTGTATTTACCACTTATTTAATTCAAAAAAATATTACCCGGAAATCTTATTTCTGAGTTTTTCCGCACTGACCACATCAAGACCCTGAATAACCCTCAACAAGTAATTGACCTGTTGCCCCATCTGTTCATTCTTATCTCGCTCCAATAAACGAACTGCCGCCTCATAATAAGCCTCAGCCGCCTGTTTCCATTTACCCTGAGCGTAATAAACATTACCCAATTCGCCATAAATATCCGGGTCACTATCATCAATATTAAGAAGATCTAGATAGCCTCTCTCAGAATCGTGTATCTCGCCTTTCCAGAATAACTGCCTTGCCATAAACAAACCTTGTTTTGCGTCAATAGATACGCTATCAGTTGCAGAAACACTGGTATTTTCCCTACTACTAATAACTAAATTATCAGTTTTTTGTTCCACCGAAACCAATACCTTATCCTTTTCATCATTGTTCGATGCAGGCTCAATAGCAAAAGATGCCTTATCTGCATCAAACAGCATATCAACTTTTTTGTTTATTGAGCTCACAGTTTCAGCCAACACCTCCATAATGGCCGCTGCCCCCTCGGTTTTCTCATCTGTAGCGATATCTTTACCTGACTCCATAGCCACTGACACTGTTTCTACATTGTCATCCTTTACGGCAACATTATCCACGATCGATTCGCATTCCTTTTGAACAGCTACTTCTCCTTGAATATTCGCAGCCAAATATGATGGAATTGAAATTTTGAATTTTTCTTCCGCGTAAGAAAGTGCCGTATTAATATGCTGATTGACGTTTGCATGAAATACTATTGAACGGAAATAAATTAATGCTGAAAATGCTAGCAGCAATACAACAAGTTTTATTGGTTTTATTAAAAATCTTAAGACCTTCATTTTTTATGCCTCATATCTAATTTATTAGATCTGGATATAGCGCATGCGCCAATTGATCAAATTCTTCTGCACTTTTACTCTTCCCTGAAAGCTCAAATATTGAAAGCCCTTCACTTAAGGTACGCCTAAAACTCGTTCTCTGACATAGCCTGTATGGAATTACCCTGAATTTTTCCAGCATTTTTAGTGCCTGTTCTGCCTCATCGGATTCCCTCACGGCATGATGCGTATCAGCCCTGTTTATAAATGCAACTAATTCTGGATGATTATTATCACCACATGCATCATTAATTATTTTCAAAAATCTCTGCGTCGCCCATACATCAGGCTGGCTCGGTTGCACTGGAACAATAACTCGGTGAGCAATGCTTATAGCTGCTTTCATCGCATCCATATTAGCCGCACCCACATCTACTAAAACATGACACGAATGATTATTTAATGTCCCACAAATATCATTACTATCTGCAACACTTACTAACAGCTCAGGCTCAATATCATCTTCTCTCCTAACCAATGCAACATCATGCAATGTTTGTTGAGGGTCAAGATCATAGGCAACCACGACTTCACCTTTCATCTTCAGCCAGATAGCAAGATTGAATGCAACCGTACTTTTGCCTGATCCACCTTTAAGATTTGCGATGACTGTTATCATTCTGTACTCACCTGTTAGTGTATTCAGGGCGAACATCTGGCTGAGATACTATTTTTGCGTAGTCTCCGGGGACACTGAATAAATCATCTGGCTGTTTGGAGACCACGATATTTTTTAGCTCTCTAATATAACCACCTGGCAACTCTTCTTTTATGGCGATTTTCAGGCCCGGGTCATACCATTGGTAAGATACTGCACTTTTTCCATCTGGACGACTCAACGTTCGCTGCCATTTTTCGGTATTTCGTCCATTTATTTTTTCCTTTTGTAACATCTTTAACTCTGCCACCGAACCATCTGGAAAAAATTCTCTTATCGCAAGTTTTCTTTTTATATCCATCCAGTGAAGAGTCCGTAATTTTCTTCCTCTATTTTCAGAGATGATTTGCCATTTTTCTGTATCGTGTCCGTCGATGTTTTCATTACCCAATTTCTCACATATTGCGTTTGATATTTGATCACATGGCGTATCATTATTTTTCTTATTATTTTGCCTATCAAACACTTTCTCCACATATGATTTCAATGGGTTGTTAATAAGGACTGCCCTACCCTCTTGCGGATAAACAATTTCGACAATCACTTGTTCGTTAACTACAGACTCATTTCTAACCGCTTTTTCACTCACAAATAATTTGGTCTGTCTCATGTTCTGTTGTGGCGCACTAATCACTGCATCTGCTGAAAACTCTACAATTTTTGGCTCAGCATATGTATTGCCGGTTATAAACACCGAACAAGCTATAACCAGGATTTTTCTCAGAGCACCCATAACACGCTACCATTTATTTTGCATATTGCTAACTTCAACCGAGTTTGTCACATCCCTGTGAACACTCATACTTCACTGACTACTGAGCAGGTGCTGGTGCAGGTGCTGCTTGAGGAGCATAACCAGGACCATAATAACCAGGACCGGGGCCGTAACCATAACCAGGACCAGGGCCATAACCGTAGCCATTGTTATAACCGTTATAGCCGTTATAGTTATTTCGACCGTAGTAGTCACCAGCACCATTACCATAACCACTACCACGAGCATTTGAGTTGCCACTCATGTTGAAGCCAAAATTGCCATCGCCAAGGAAATCGCCCATACCATTGCCATTACCCCAACCATTGCCATTATTACCCCAGTTGTTATTGTTGTTGCCCCAACCATTGTTATTATTATTCCAGGGACCCCACCAGGCATTTGCTGTCATAGGCGTAGCCAGAGCAGCTGCTACCGCTGCAACACACAGTACTTTTTTCACGTTTTTCATAATATTTCTCCCCTTCTTCTGAAGGCTATTAAAAGACACAATTTAAATATTAAACTGTTTGCTCTCTGGCCAAATCTAACTGAATCATGTCGCAGAGAGCACCGCACGTGACCAGTTTTAAAAATGTTTGTATTACCAGAACCTTGGCCTGGATAATAAACCTGTGTACGGATAAGAACCGCCAGGATAACCGCCATAACCTAGTCCGTTCGAAATTAAACCCGGATAGATTGATGGTGTAATTAATGGATTGTGATGCATCGTTCCTGGATAACCATAAGCACCGCCTAAAGGTAGCAGTGATCTTCCGTAAGCAGTGAATGGATCAGCCGATACAAAATTATTACGATATGAGGAATCATTCTGATGACTCCATTGTTTAAATCGCTGATCATGAAGCTTCATATTGTTTTTATTGCTCGGTTTCCGATCTGGAATATTTCCCCATGGCCGTTGACCAGAAAACGTTTTTTTAGAGTAAGTAGATTTAACTGCTTTCCATGGATTTTTGGTCGTTACCGGTGAATAACGAACTTTATTATCTTCATTAAAAGAGCGACCACTTCCCCATTGCTTTTCCCCGACACTATTCCGAAAATCAGGGTCAACAGAAGGTGGAGAAAAGTCTGAAAAACTTGATTTTGATACAAAATCTTCCTTCCACTCTGTTGCGCTCACTGGCTGAAGATAAAGACCACTATTAACAAGCAGCAATATAAGAATTTTATTCAAATAACTATTGTCAGCTATATTCATAACATCATCTCTGTATCTTATATTTCAATTCATTTAACAAAAAACTAACCTGCATCATATTTTTCAACAATGGAACTAGTACCGTTGCCCCTGATACATTGGTTGCTGATAATATTCTGGCGGCACAGCACCAGGACCGTAAACCGGGCCACGTGCAGAAGGGAAAGGTTGCTGAAATCTATTATCTTGAACGCCGGGAGCACGACCTGAATAAGTATTTGGCGCTGGTTGCATTTGATTATAATTCCATTGTGGCTGTTGATTTGGCCGATTCTGAGATTGCATATTTGATTGTTTCATTCGTTGCTCCATCTGAGCCTGGCGTTGTTTCACCCAATCTGGCACCTCACTGTTTAACTGGTTGGATTGTGCAGAGGGATGCCCATAATTTTTTCTCATATGCGAACAATTTTGAACGCTCTGATCTGAAGTATATTGATCAGTATCATCAACTGATTTATATGGGCCAGGAGGTGGCATCACATTCTCATAGCTTCCAGCAAAAACTGAATGATTTATTGCCATTGTCATAGCAGTCATTAATACTAATATTGTTGTTTTCATGCGGTTGCCTTATATAATTTTCTTTTATTCTGTTTCCAATCCAGGATTAAGACGGATTCCTCGTCTTTTCTTCTTCGTTGCAATCTTTTTTTCACTTACGATAACTGTATTTTTTTTATCTTCTGATGACTCACTGATGGATGCGATTTTTTTCCCAGGTGCTGACTTTTTTTTCACCGCAGTCGCAGCTTTCTCAGCTGCTACTTTCTTCTGTGCTGCAGTCTTCTTTTTCACCACCGGCCTCGATACTTTGGCGTCACCTACTTTTTCCTGAACCACCTCATTGTTGACAGCCTGATTCTGGTCACTAGTTTGAGTTTGTGAGGAACTTTGATTCACATCTCCATCATTGCCTGAAACTACCGATGAAGAAACTGGGGCGGGCGTGGGATTACCTCCTGATGAGCCTGAGCCGCCACCATCTGGTGAACTCGGACCGGAACCACCTGAGTCACTACTGAATCGTGCAAGCAAACTCTGTATACCCATGCGAACCATCATGACAATCATGCGGCCAATATAGAAAGCCCATGTCACCGCATTAATTAACTGCATCCAGATTCTTAACCATAAAGGTAACTGATAAGCCGGAGCTTCAGGCTCACTTACTTTAACTTTAATAGCGGGATTTTCCATGCCTGCCAGCAAATAGAACTGCTTGCTGACACTTATACAACCCAACGGAATCACTACCAGAGTTAACACCGTGGCGACACCCGCACCATATAACAGACTGACGGCCATGCCCTTGAAAATCAAATCATCAAGAATCATATAGGCACCTGCCATCAACGTTAGCGCCGTGATCAGGATAGGACGCATACGTGCTTTACCTGCCAGCACCACTGCCTCCTTAATATCCACGCCATTGGCCACCTCATGCTTGACGAACTCAACCAGCAAAATGGAATTTCGCACCACGATCCCTGCCAGCGCGATAAAACCAATCATAGATGTGGCAGTAAATTCCGCATTCGCAAACCAGTGCCCAGGAATAATCCCAATGAGCGTCAACGGGATAGGTGCCATAATCAAACCACCGAGAGTAAAATTCTTGAACTCCCAGACGATCAGTCCATAAATCAGCAACATGGCCGCCATAAATGCGCCGCCCATATCCCTGAATGTTTCATAGGTCACGGTCCATTCACCGCCCCACTCAAAACCGCTTTCGAAACTATCATCCGGCGGTCCTAACAAACCCATTGGCATGCCAGTCATGGTGACACCGTCAGGTGTCACATAATTTTCGAGAATATCTTCCACATCAAACATGCCATAAATTGGCGCACCAAGACGTCCTTGCATTTCACCCGTAACGTATTCAACATCACGCAAATCTTTGTGATAAACAAGCTGGTCCTGTTCTTCTTTGATAAAACGACCTAGCTCAGAAAGCGGCACAGTTTCACCATTAACACCAGTAATTGGCAAATTACCCAGGCGGTTAATTTGTGAACGCACTCCCATAGGCGCCTGAATCACAATATAAGTTGGTTCCAGTACTACCCCTTTTTTCACATCACCTAGTTTGTAGCCACCCATAACCATAGCCAGGTTACGATTTATCGCGTCAACAGAAATACCGCGTCGTACTGCTTTTTCAGTATCCACCTCAAAACGCCAGTAATCGTGCGGCGTCGCCATATAATTATCAACGTCAACAATACCTTCAGCTTCCCTGAAAATTTCAGTCATATCGCGAGCAACCTGACGACGCGTCTCTGCATCAGGTCCATATATTTCAGCAACCACTGTCTGTAATACAGGCGGGCCTGGCGGCATTTCAATAACCTGAATATCAGCGCCTAAACTGTCAGCCATATCTTTTATCAACTCACGTGCATTAACCGCAATTTCATGACTCGCGCGTTCTCGATCTTCCTTATCAAGCAGCATGACCTGGATGTCAGCTTGCCAAGGCTCCTGCCTTAAATAGTAATGGCGCACCATACCATTGAAATTAAACGGAGAGGCCGTGCCTACATAGGTTTGAATTGATGTCACTTCTGGTAATTCACGAAGTTTTGCCGCGAGCTGCGTAGTCACATTAGCCGTAACTGGCATTGCTGTTCCGTCAGGCATATTGATCACAATATTAAACTCAGGCTTGTTATCAAAAGGCAACATCTTTACAGTAACTGCCTGGGTGTAAAACAATGAACAAGCAATAAATGTTGCCGCAATTAATAAAAACAGAAACATCAAACCCAATGCCCTGTTATTACATAATGGATTCATGCAAGGGTCATAAAATTTACCAATCCATGCTGTAATTTTTTCCTCTCGCCTTTCTGCCTTTTCCAGTGCGCCTAACTGTGGACGAACCCGCATTGCAAACCAGGGCACAAAAATAAATGCTGCAAATAATGAAAGCATCATAGCGGCCGAACCTAGCACCGGGATGGGTCTCATGTAAGGCCCCATCAAACCACTAACAAAACCCATTGCCAATAAAGCAGCGACAATAGCCAATGTTGCCAGGATGGTTGGATTGCCAACCTCTCGCACCGCATCAATAGCAATATTGGTGGTTGTCTTTCCTGCCTTTAACCATCGCCTGAAAATATTTTCGACTACCACGGTGGCATCATCGACCAGAATACCGATGGTAAAGACCATGGCAAATAAACTCACACGGTCAATGGTGTAATCAAGAAACCACGCCGACCACACCGTCATTAAAATGACCAGTGGTATGATAAAAATGACCACCGATGCAGCACGAAGTCCCAGGCCAATTAAACATAAAATACTGACAGCGACCGTGGCTTCAAATAATGCTATCAGTAACTCATTAACCTTATCGTTGGCTGTTTTCCCGTAATTACGCGTAATGCTAACCTGAACATTATCAGGGATAAGATGACCTTTTAAGGATTCAAGTTTTTCCAGCAACTGATTTGCAACTGACACACCATTAGAACCAATTTTCTTTGCCACTGCGATAGTGACTGCTGGTGAATCTATAGTCTCGGGAGTTGAACCATCATGTGCCAGCCCAGTTGAAAAAGCCACCATCTTGCTAGTTTCTTCAGGCGCCTGATAAACCCAGGCAATATCACGCACATAAACCGGTGAACCTTTTCTGATCGCCACAACAAGATTAGAAACATCTTGTGCGCTTTTTAAGAATGCGCCTGTATAAACGTGAAAGCTGTCATTATCTCCTTCCACATTACCCGCAGATTGTTCAGCGTTCGCTGTTTTAATTGTGTTGGCAACATCTTCTATGCTAATCCCAAAACCACTCAAACGTTCTGGAGAAACCTCAACACGTATTTGTTCTGCTCGTCCACCAACAACAAAACCTTTACCTGAATTTGGAACTTCCTCAAGGCGCTGTAGCACATCCAGTCCCAGGGTACGTAGTACAGAATCATCGATCCCCTGATCTTCTGACCATAAAGTGATAGTCACTACTGGCACATCATCAGTACCTACAGGTTTAACCAGAGGCATTGAAACGCCTGGAGGAATCTTATCCAGATTCGACTGCAATTTATCATGCACTTTGACAATCGATTCGCCAAAGTCTTCGCCCACTCTGAAACGCGCTGTCACCATACCCTGACCACGCGCGCTGGCAGAGTAAACGTGACGCATACCAGGTATTTCACTGATCATGCGTTCTAGCGGATTAACCGCAAGACTGGCCACCTGTTCTGCCGAAGCACCGGGATACTGAAAAAAGATATCCACCATGGGCACGGAAATCTGTGGATCTTCCTGACGCGGAGTAAACAGCAGCCCCAGTATGCCAATACCCAAAAAGGCCAGCATTAATAGAGGGGTAACCGGTGAATTTATAAACTGACGGGCAATACGCCCGGCGATACCAAGATTAGCTTCGTCTAGCTGCAGATCATCATCCTGCAGGTTCTTTTCGTCTATTTCATTTGACATTTTTATTCAGCCGGATTTAAAAAAATATTCTATGTGTAACGGATTATTATTTAGAGAAATCAGGCGTCCAGCCTGATCGAATACCCGGCGATGGTGAAGCAAAAATTTGCTCCCCAGGGCTAATACCAGATAATACAGCGACATTTTCATTATCAACTTCATCACCCAGTCGTACTAGTCGCATCTCGGCACGACCCTCGTGATTAAGTACGAATACAGCTGGTAAACTGCCACGCCGAACAATGGCGGAGGAAGGAATAATTGGCATATCGGCAATAGGTGTGTTCACATCAGGGATCATTACTTCAGCATACATACCTGGACCACCCGGCACGCCCTCAGGTAAATCAAATTTCACAACCACAGTGTGTCTCTGTGAATCCGCGACAGGAAAAATTTGCGCTACGCGCACATCAATGTAAGTATCACCCACGTCCAATTTTGCAGGCACGACCATATCTTCACTCAGTGCCGACACCAGTCTGGCAGGCACATCAACCTTGAGCTGCAGAAAACGGATATCCGCAAATTGCAATAAAGCCTGGCCAGGCTGAACCGTGTCGCCGACTTCTGCAACTTTCTTCACAATAACGCCTTCAAATGGCGAAATAGCCCGTGTATCACGTAAGCGCGCATCTATTTCATCAATACGCGAACGTGCACCGTGAATTCCACTTTGCGCCTGATCGACGTGCGTACCCTGAGAGTACAGATCCACATCACGGACCACCCATGGATTCAAGCCGTTATATGATGGATAACCGCCTGAGGATGGGCCGCCACCAAAACCCATAAATTTTTCAAACATGGAAGGGAAGTACCCCATGCTTGGTGCAGTTTGCTGCTGTTGCTGCTGCAAAGCCTGTGGCGCCCAGAACTCCCTGGAATATTGAGCTCGTGCATCCTGTAATGTTGATGACCTGCCATAAAGGTCAGCCATTGCCTGTTGCCGCTGCGCAAGCACATCGTCATCATCAATAGCGACCAGAATCTGGCCTTCGTCAAACCATTCACCTTCACTACCTGCAATAAACTCAACCCGTCCTGGAGTCTGAGCAGTTAAGGTCACTTCTCTATAAGGCTTAACAGTACCGCCCAATACTACATGTGCACCTGTTTTTGCATTGGTGACAGTGATAATGGATCCATGCTGCTTACCACCACGCTGTACAGTCGGGTAGAAAACTTTGCCTGACGTATGCGCCGACTGATTACTGTTATCTGTCCGATAATAGGCTTTTTCGGCCTGCAACTGAAAAGATATTATTAATGATACTGCGAGCAATAATCGGCTTAATAAATAAGCACTATCTGCCGGCCGCGTAGTAAACCACTGGTTGTTACGCATTACTGCTTTCCCCACAAAACTTAAAGAGATTGAAATCTATAGACGGTATCTAGATTTTTGCCATGACAGCAAAACTTTTGATGAAGGGTCCGGCCATACGAGGATCTTTAATCATAGCGCCATAATCTCCAACTAAAAATTTCAGCTTACCTGTGGTATAGGCCATACCTAACCCCATCATCCCCGGTGGACTCTTCACCCATTTACCCCAATGCTCATTGGATGCACGTAAGTCCCAGTTCAACGTCTCACCGTTATACTCACCAGCTGAAACCACATGACCGTTTTCAACAGTAATAACACCTACAGGCTTTTCTTCACCTGTGAAGCCATAAGCAATTACAGAGTTAAAATTTATCTGTTTAAGTGCATCTGCCAATCCAGGTTCAGCATTCCAGGCATTCTGAAACTTCTTCATCCAGTCTTCTTTAAACATTTTTTATTTCTCCAAAATAATTTAACGACCCATATCTGACATAGCAAGAGTTATGCCAACTCCCAACTCATTGATTTACATCAAACAATTGTTGCTCATTGTTCCATCATGCAACAATACTTTTATTGACTAATGTCACTAAGTGGATGAATACATGTAAAAACCAAGGATATATTGGGTGAAACATTGTTGCGCAACACCGCAATAATTGCAACACTGTGATTAGATAATAATTTTTCCCCTACTAAGGAACGTCTAATGCAGCCCAGTGAACCCAACTTTGCCCTGTTACTGGAAAACATTGTTTCATTCATCGATGAAGGTGTCATAGTAACTGATAATCTAGGTAACGTTCTATACCATAACCCAGCAGTATTTAAATTACTCGGCATTGAACCCAACAAACCGATCAATAAACTACACGACATAGGTAAGTTTAATTTACAGAAAGCTATCTTACGTGCCGCTATCGACGCGGGTGAAACCGATGCTGCCGGTAAACCCAGTGACAACTTTATTAGCTTCGAACAACAATTTCATCATGATGGCTGCAATCGACTGGTCGAAATTATTAGTCGCCTGATTACCAGCCCTGATCACAAAGAGAAAAACCGCCTCATACTGTTCAGAGATCGAACAGACGCACGGCATATGGAAGCCGTGCTCAATCCCATGGGCAAACAGATGAGCAGCCAGGATCCACGCATGCTGGAAATTATTGATCGCATCTATCAAATTGCCCCAACTAATGCTTTTATCCTGCTACAAGGGGAGTCTGGCACAGGTAAAACACAATTGGGACGATTGATCCATACTCAAAGCAGTCGATCAAAAGAGGCATTTGTGGAAGTGAACTGTGCAGCTATACCAGAAACCCTGATTGAATCTGAATTATTCGGCCATGTTAAGGGGGCATTTACCGGTGCCAGTAGAGGTCGCCCAGGAAGGTTTCAGAGCGCACACAAAGGCACATTATTTCTTGATGAAGTTGGAGAGATCCCCCTGCATCTACAGGCAAAACTATTACGAGCCATTCAGGATCAGGAGTTCGAAATGGTGGGCTCAGATAAGCCCGTACGCGTTGACGTACGTATTATAGCCGCCTCCAACAAAAATCTAAGACAGATGGTAGATAAGGGCAAGTTCCGCGCCGACCTATTTTATAGACTGGCCGTTATCCCCATAACCATACCTTCACTTAAAGAAAGACCAGGCGATATTATATTATTATCCAAACACTTCTGCGCCCAGTTAGTGGCCAGAGGTTACCCTGCCAACATTACTTGTAGCGACGAAGCCACTCGTATGATGATGGATTACCCCTGGCCCGGGAACGTACGTGAGCTTGAAAATGCGGTAGAACATGGTCTAATTTGTGCCATCGATGGCCAGGTAAGAACTGAAAGCCTGCCTCAGGATATACGTGAACATAGCCTTAAGCTGAACAAGCCGATTCATGACGCTGAAGACAATGCAATTCAACATGCCTTCGAAATAGAATCTACATTAAAACAGGTTAATGGCAATAAAGCCGAAGCGGCAAAGGTACTGGGCGTAAACCGCACCACACTATGGCGGTGGATACAAAAATACGGCATTGAAATATAAAACAAAGTGGCTATGTGATTATGATGTGCAGGGTTTGCTTTAAACTGATAACAGCTACGGCATAAAGTCTATTTCACAATCCGCAAATTGGGTCTTGGTCTATCTGGATCAGGCTCGTGCTCGGGCTCAGAATTATTACCCATCTTGAATTCTTCAGAGCCCCTATCTGGTGATGGTTCATCGTCATCTGAGAACATCATACCCTGTCCATTTTCCCTGGCATAAATCGCAGTGACTGCATTTATTGGTACATAAATTGACTCTGAAACCCCGTTAAAACGAGCACCAAAACTAATACCTTCATCACCTAGCATCAGCCCGCTAACCGCCATGGGTGCAATATTCAATACAATCTTACTGTCCTGAATATAACCATCGGGAACCAGACAACCATCCACAGAGGCATCAGCCAATAAATGAGGCGTCACACCATTATCAACAATCCATTGATACATGGCACGTATAAGATAGGGTCGGCTAGAAGTCATAGTTTAAAAACGGCCGCTACAGTAATTCAAAAAAATCGCAATGAAACCTTCGCTTCAAAATAACATACTGATTTAATGGAATCTACAGAAAACTACATCAGGGCTGGCGGCTTTCCGCCAAGAATGAGGCTACGTTATAGTCGCAGCTCTCTCTCAGACTCAGTCAAACTCAACTGAAAACCTTCTCTTTCGAAAAGACGATCCGCGTATTCCTGAACTGCCATAGCTGCCTTAGGCAACTCAATACCATAGTGCGGCAAACGCCACAAAATAGGCGCAATACTGGCATCCACCATGGTAAAACAATCATTCAGAAAGAATGGCATGGCTGAGAACACGTCCGCTGTAGCAGCAATGCTCTCGGCCAGTTCCTTACGTGCTTTAGTCACGGCTTTTTCAGCCTTGGTCTCAATAATATCGACCAATGGATACCAGTCGTTCTCTACACGGAACAAAGCCAGTCTTGATTGAGCGCGCGCCACAGGACCAACCGGCATCAGAGGAGGATGAGGAAAACGTTCTTCCAGATACTCCATGATCACGCGTGAGTTATACAGAACCAGATCACGATCAACCAGAGTCGGCACAGTGCAATAAGGATTTAAATCTATCAAATCCTCAGGCAAATTTTTGGGATCGATTTCCACAATTTCATGCACAATTTCCTTTTCAGCAAGAACAATGCGCGTTCTGTGACATTCAATCGATGTGCCGGTTGTATACAAATTCATTTATTCAGCCTTAAGGTTGATTTATTTATTCACACAAACAGATGTTTATTTAGTGAATGTCCTTCCAATATTCTTTCTTCAACAGATAGGCAAATACAAAGAAGATTGAAAGATAAATCAGCACCTTCCAGCCCAAATCCCTGCGCTCCGTTTGTACCGGCTCGGCCAGATACACCATGAAATTAACCAGATCAGCCACAAAAGCATCATATTCTTCTGCTGTCATTGAACCAGCCTGTAGCGTCTCAAAATCCTCAATACGTTCGACAGAAACACCATCATGGTCTTCAGTCACATAAACAGGTTTATTTATCCCCTGCAATTCCCAAAGCACATGCGGCATAGCCACGTCTGGGAAAGCACGATTATTCATGCCTGTGGGGCGATTTGCATCTACATAGAAAGTACGCAAATAGGTATACAACCAGTCTGCACCGCGTGAGCGTGCTGTCAAAGTGATATCAGGAACGGCAGTGCCAAAAGCGTTCTTAGCGTAATCCTTGGTCATAGCAACCGTCATCAGATCACCCGTTTTTGTGACTTCGCCTTTTTTATCACGCGTAAAAATCATCATCTCACGCACTTCAGCTTCGGTCATGCCGGTATCTTTGGCAATACGATTAAAACGCATGAACTGTGCTGAATGACAGCTAAAGCAATAGTCTGCAAAACCCTTTGCGCCGCGTTTGATTGAATCTTTGTTGTATATATCAATCGGCGCAGCATCAAGATGCACACCACTAGATGCAAACGATGTTGCCGGAAAAATAGCCAATATTAATATCAGGATATATTTTTTCATGATGTAACCCTATCCGGTACAGGTTTTGTTTGCTCGTTTTTCGAAGTCACGTAAAGCACCACAAAGAATGCAAAGTACAGGAGAGAAAAGACCTGTGACATCAACGTGATAGTTGAATTAACCGGTTGCATCGCCAACCAGCCCAACACAACGAAGCTTACTGCAAATATAACCAGGTTAACTTTGTAAAGGTTTGAACGGTAGCGAATTGATTTCACCTTGCAGCGATCAATCCACGGCAGGAAAAACAGCACAACAATCGCTGCACCCATGGCACCAACACCCATCAACTTATCAGGTACCGCACGCAGAATTGCATAGAACGGAGTGAAATACCAAACCGGAGCAATATGCTCTGGTGTCTTCAAAGGATCTGAAGCAATAAAGTTCGCATGCTCAAGGAAGTAACCACCACCATCAGGGAAGTAGAACATCACTACACTGAAGAAGAACAGGAACGCCACCACACCAACAATATCTTTTACTGAGTAGTAAGGATGGAATGGAATGCCATCCAGCGGGATATGCGTAACTGGGTCTTTGTTCTTCTTGATCTCAACGCCGTCCGGGTTGTTGGAACCGACTTCGTGCAGCGCAAGAATATGCGCAATCACCAGGAACACAATAACAAATGGCAATGCAATCACGTGCAGCGCGAAGAAACGATTCAGCGTCGCATCGGAAATCACGAAGTCACCACGAATCCATAAAGTCAGGTCATCACCAATCACTGGAATCGCACTGAACAGGGAGATAATTACCTGTGCGCCCCAGTAAGACATCTGGCCCCAGGGCAATAAATAACCCATAAAAGCTTCAGCCATCAATGCCAGGTAAATAAACATACCGAACAGCCAGATTAATTCACGTGGCTTTTTGTATGAACCGTACATCAGGCCGCGGAACATATGCAGATAAACCACAATGAAGAACGCGGTAGCACCCGTTGAGTGGATATAACGAATCAACCAGCCGTAAGGTACATCACGCATGATGTATTCAACAGAGGCAAACGCCAGCTCACCATCAGGTTTGTAATGCATGGTCAGAAAAATACCGGAAACAATCTGAATCACCAGCACTAATAGCGCCAATGAACCAAAGAAGTACCAGAAATTAAAGTTTTTTGGTGCGTAATACTCAGCCAGATGCTCATTCCACATTTTGCTCAATGGGAAACGATCATCTATCCAACCTAGTAACTTACCCATTATGCCGCCTCCCCGTCTTGACCAATTAAAATCGTATTATCGGTTACATAATAGTGTGGCGGAACAGCCAGATTAGTCGGTGCAGGCACACCCTGGAATACACGACCAGCTAAATCAAATTTTGAGCTGTGACAGGGACAGAAGAAACCACCCATCCAGTTTTCACCCAGATCAGCCGGTGCGATGTCCGGACGGAAAGTGGGCGAACAACCCAGATGGGTACAAATACCAACCAGCACAAGAATTTCCGGCTTACGCGAACGCTGCATATTTTTTGCGTATTCAGGCTGCTGATCAAGATTATCTGAAGCCGGATCACGCAGGTTATCGTTATTTTTCTCAAGATCAGCCAATGTCTTTTCAGAACGTCGAACAATCCAGACAGGCTTGCTCTGCCACTCCACCGTCATCATTCGACCTTCTTCAAGACGACTAATATCGGCTTCTACAGGCGCGCCAGCATTTTTAGCACGTTCACTAGGCATCCATGAAGACAAAAAAGGAACGGCAACAAAACCAGCACCCACTGCACCCACAACAGAGGTGGATGTGACAAGGAATCGGCGCTTACCTTCATCTACAGTATCGGTAGACATTTATAAATCTCCGCATTATTAAATTAGGCTATTGCTGTACTTTTGCGGTAATCAAGCGTTGAATCAGCTCAAAAGTGACATACAATCAGAACGAGTAAGGAGTTTAAAATGGAACAAACCCATCACAAAGCCGCGGTAGCTTATCTTATGTTGTCCATGCCGCCAAGTTTTTTATAACAAACGCAATAAAAACAATAACCTACATAATCCCATGAAAAATAAATACTCACTTTTCAGCTATTTTCTTAACTGGGGACTACTGGGTCTTTTTCTTAGCCTGATTTTTCTATGGCTTCAGGGCTATATTCAGCTCTCCATCCCAGACAAAAATCAGCAACCAGATCAGCAGACATCAAATACCGGCTTTTCACAGGCGGTTACTCGTGCTGCGCCCTCTGTAGTAAGTATTCAGGTAGCCAGGCTGAAGAAAACACCGGAACTTAGCAATAACGAACAAACAGTGGAAAATTTTCTCGGCCAGAATTCACCGCACACGCCCCGTTTCAAAACTAGCATCGGCTCAGGCTCGGGTGTTATTGTCGATGCACGCGGTTATATTGCAACCAATTACCATGTCATCAAAGATGCTGAAAGCATTCAGATATCATTGAATGACGGCAGAAAAACCATCGCACACCTCATCGGCGATGATCCGGAAACTGATCTGGCCATATTAAAAATCGATCTTACCGATCTGCCACAGGCTCAAATTGCAAACATTAGCCAACTCAATATCGGTGACATTGCTCTGGCCATTGGTTACCCTTTTGAAATCGGCCAGACCGTCACTCAAGGCATCATCAGCGCCACTGGTCGTACACAGGTCAGCGCCAACACCTACGAAAACTTTTTACAAACCGATGCCGCTATCAATCCCGGCAACTCCGGTGGTGCGCTAATCAACGACAGGGGTGAAATTGTGGGTATCAACTCACTCATCTTCACCAAAACCGGTAGTTTTAATGGCATTGGTTTTGCCATCCCAATAGATTTGGCTATCGGCGTGTTACAACAAATTGTCACTCATGGTTACGTAGTGCGTGGCTGGCTGGGCGTTGGTGGGCAAGCACTGACTTCGCCGATTCTCAATAAACTGGGGCTCAAGGACATTACTGGCATTTTAGTCACCGATGTTGATGCACAAGGCCCCGGTGATAAAGCCGGTTTAAAACCGGGAGATATCATTACTCGCATGAACGGACAAAGTATAGAATCAGCTCAGGATGTACTCAATATTGTCGCCGCCGGCCAACCGGGCGATGATTTTGAAATCGAGGGGCTGCGCCAGCGTCAAAGCTTCAAGATTAAAGCTGTACTCGGACAACGGCCGATGATGAGCCAGGAATAAGCAAACCCATCGTCTAGGCAGCCAGTGCTTTAGTCAGCGCAGACAGAAAAGCTGCATTTTCTTCCGGCTTGCCAATAGTTACTCGCAGACAGTTTTTTAAAGCTCCTGTCTGAACGTTCATGTTTTTAATCAAAACACCCTGCTCGCGAATCTGATTAAACACTGCACCAGCATCGTGCCCGAGCAACCTGAACAGAATAAAATTAGCCCGGCTGGGAAAGGCTTCCACCGTATCTATCGCTGATAAAGCTTTCAACATGACTTCACGCTCGTTTCTGATCGAAGCAGCCTGCCCATCCAGCACTGCAACATGTTCCAGCGCAGCGCAGGCCGCCTGCTGAGTCAGCACATTAATGTTGTATGGCAGACGCACTTTATCGACTTCCTGAATCAGCGCGGGCGATCCTGCCAGCATGCCCAGACGCAACCCCGCCAACCCCATTTTCGATACCGTGCGCATCACCAGCAGTTGCTCATACTCAATCAGTTTTGGCATAAAACTACTTTGCGCAAACGGATGATAAGCCTCATCTACCACCACCAGGCCCGGTGCAATACTCAGAATTTCTTCAATGTCAGCTTCAGCAAATAAATTAGCCGTCGGATTATTCGGGTAAGCAATAAAAATAATCGCCGGCTGATGTTTTTTAATTGCCGCCCGCGTTGCCGCCATATCCAGTTCAAAATGCTCATCCAACGGGACACCAACATACTGCATGCCGACAAACTCAGCGATCATCTTGTACATAACAAAACCGGGGTCAAACGACATGATGCAACGATCCTCACCACTGACCACCATGGCCAGCATCTGAATCAGCTCATCCGAGCCGTTACCCAGTACCGTCGCGGTACCCTCGGGTACGCCCATCACCCTTGACAGTTTTTCACGCAACACTAACGCCGAAGGGTCCGGGTAACGGTTGATCTCCGCCGCTGCCAGCACCTCCGGCCAATGCCCGGTTAGCTCTTCCAGCGTATATGGGTTCTCCATCGCATCCAGCTTGGTCAGGCCACTGGCATCCGCCACGTGGTAAGCGTTCAATGCACGAATCTCAGGTCGAATCCAGTTCAAAAGTTTATCTGTCACAGCAACGCTCTTCATTTATTTAATTAGAAACTGGATGGTATCAAACCCGGCCACACAAAAAAAATTATTTTCAGGGCTTGTAATAAAATAAACCATCCACAAATTGTAAGCACATACAATGAACAACCTGAATGAGGTGAACAACATGAGCTTAGTAAGATACAATCCATGGAGCATTTTTGACCAGCTCAATCGCGAGCTGGGTACATCAGCCAGCTACAGGAATGAAGATGATGCCAATGTAGCTACTGCTAACTGGACACCTTCTGTTGATATCACGGAAGACGAAAGCAGCTTCAAACTACTGGCTGATATTCCAGGCGTAAAACCGGAAGACATCGATATTTTTATGGAAAATGGCGTATTAACCATAAAAGGTGAACGCAGTACTGAAGAAAAAACCGAGAAGGAAAACTTCCGCCGCGTCGAAAGACAGTATGGCGTTTTCTATCGCCGCTTCACTCTACCCGAGACTGCCAATGCGGATAAAATTGAAGCCCATTCGGAACATGGCGTTCTAAAAATCACTATTCCCAAACAGGAAGTTGCCCAGGCTAGACGCATTAGCGTTAAACACTAAATAACTCCTAACTCTCCTAGAGTTTTTGACCCGCGCAAGCGGGTCTTTTTTTATCTCCCATTCTTGCAATTGAAATAATCTAATAACACGGGGATAATAGTCAACGGTACTTTATCGACAAAGACAAACAGGTATAAAACATGAGTGGTGGCTGGGGTTGCCCACACGAGATAAATGGCAAATGCCAGCGTGTAGAAAATAAAATCTGTGATCCAGGCATGAAGGGATGCGTGCTTGCAGGGAAGTTTATTTTTAGTGATAAATCCAAAAATACTGAAGCCGCAAAAAAGAAGAAACTCAAATAATAATTACTGCTAATAAGTAATCTCGTTTTCCCCAAATTCATAACCTGACAGCAGCGTCTAGCTACAGCCAATACCACTGGAACAGAAGATCAAAGCAACTTGAAAAAATCTGCGGCCTCTCACATCCGTTAGAGAGAGCCATAGAAATTAAAACTTAATCCCCAACTACAAGATCCGAACCAGAATCTTTCTCTACCTGACCAATCTTGAAATAATGCATCATGTTATTCAGCTCGTTGGATTGTCGATCCACCGAATCACTGGCGATTGCGATCCGATCTAACATAGAAGTATTCTGTTGAGTTATTTCTTCTATTTCAAGAACAACGTGATTAACCTGATCAATGCCATTCGCCTGATCACGACAGGTACGTGAAATCTCAGAGATGGCGGCTGCCACCTTTTGAATTGAACCCGACATTTCACCTAGTGCTTCTGCTGCCTGTTCAACTAGGGCAGAACCTTCTTTAGCATTCTCAATATTACTTCTGATCAATGTACCAATTTCCTTGGCAGCACTAGCCGAACGTTGCGCAAGATTACGCACCTCGCTCGCCACCACTGAAAACCCCTTACCTTTATCACCCGCATGTGCAGCTTCAATAGAAGCATTAAGAGCGAGCAGGTTTGTCTGGAAAGCAATCTCATTAATAACCTGAATAATGCCATCCATTTTTTCGCTGCCATTATCAATCATTTCCACTGAGCCAATAACCATGGTTAATGCTAATGCGGCATCCTGCGCCCGGGATTTTGCATTCTCGGAAATATCAGCAGCACCTTCAGAAAGGTCTGCCGTTTGTTTAACAGAATTGGTCATCGCTTTCATAGAAGCAGACGCCTTTTTTAAATTCGACATTTCTGCCTCAGTACGCCTGGCCAGATCAGCGTTACCATCCGCCGTTTGTCTGGCAAGATGGTTAATTGAATTCAGATTAACTCTTGCATCACTTACTACATTTTCAATCTTATCTACAAATTTATTAAATGCTCTTGCTAGCTTAATCAATTCCTCAGTACCCGTTGCTGGCATGCGTTGAGTTAAATCACCATCACCATCTGCAATCTCTTCCATCGCAGTTGAAATTTTTACTAAAGGTTCGGTTAATTTTTTCAGGTACCAGAACAGACCTAAAACAGTACAGATTAACAACATACCATTAAAACTATAGGTTACTGCTACAATCCATTGCTCATCTTCATAGCTTTCTGTACGGTCCCTTGCACTCACAAGATAAGCAATAGCATCGCCACTTGAGTTGACCACAGGCTGAATTACAATGGTATATAAACGTTCATTAAATTGGCCTACTGAAACTGAATATTTACCCAGCTCTGGTAGAGCTACTCGCAACTTAGAAAACATATCAACTTGCGTCGTATAAATTTCATCACCATCTACATTCACGATAAAATTTTCAGAATTATCATTTTTCTTGAAATCTTCTAATGCTGCCTGAAGATTTTTCATATATACAGCCACACCGATTTGAACGCCCTTTGAATAAAGTGGAAATGCGGCAGAAATTACCAGCGCATCATTATCGTCCAGTTCTACACCATAACTGATGTTGCCACTTTCCAGCGCCGCTTTCACCGTATTCTTCTGGGTCTCTCCTGAAGAAGCATTGGGTAAAGCGTACAAAATATCACCGCTCATATCTGTGATTTGTATACGATCGAGAACTTTATCTGAATTCAGTAGCTTATAGACAGCAAGTACATTGGCTGATAAATCAGCCTTATTTTTTTTCTTAAGTGCCGCAAGAATTTCAGGATCACTATTCAAAATTTGAATATTGGATAGCATATGGTCAGCTTGACTGCTGATTATTTTTGACCATAAAACTGTCTTGCCTGTAATGGCCTCATCGCGAAATCTTTCTTCGACCTCAGCAATAGACATTCTGGCGTTTATAATGATTACGGCCACTACTAGCAAAATAGTCGAAGCTGCAACAAAACTGATGCGCGTACCCAAAGTCATTGAACACCACCTTCTTTAAAACTATGCGACTGGCAAATAAAACCGGAATCCCTCCCTCCCGAGATATCAAAAAATCTCAACTCCCCCATTGAATAAATGCCAGGCTTGTAGCTTTTATCTGGGGCCGTTATGACAAAGAACAACTTTCTGACCAAATAATTCTTTATTTCATATTATGCAATACACACCCTACGCATAATAACTTCTTGTTATGCGAAGTATAGAACATATGCCGATATTTGGGATGCTAATGAGAAAAACAGAATGAGGCATGTAATACGGCAGTGCGCATTATCGGAGTGTCACAGTAGTAAAAAAACACCAAAACTATAGGATGATAAAATTTTACCTGCGTGATGACAGTGCACATCCACGAACTGAAAATTAACCTTTAAAGGATTAACCCTTAATAAACCGATACTCAGCAGATCGGGCATGCGCAACCAGACCTTCTCCATGGGCCAATGTTGAAGCACACTTGCCCAGATCTGAAGCACCCTGGGCTGAGCACGCAATCAAACTGGACCGTTTCTGAAAATCATAAACACCCAGTGGTGATGAAAAACGCGCAGTACCGGAAGTAGGTAAGACATGATTCGGGCCAGCACAATAATCACCCAGCGCCTCGGCGGTATAGCGTCCCATGAAGATAGCGCCAGCGTGACGTATTTTTTGCGCCCACTGCTCTGCATTCTCAATTGAGAGTTCTAAATGTTCCGGTGCGATATGATTGGCTACCTTAATCGCCTCATCCATATTCGATACCAAAATAAATGCCGCCCGATTCTGCAATGCAGCTTGAATGATTTTTTTACGAGGCATTTCGGCCAATAACTTTTCAATACTAGTTTTTACCTTTTGTAAAAAACCTGCATCAGTAGTAACTAAAATAGATTGCGCTTCTTCATCATGTTCGGCCTGCGAAAATAAATCCATAGCGATCCAGTCTGGGTCAGTTTTACCATCACACACTACCAGAATTTCAGAAGGGCCGGCAATCATGTCGATACCGACAACACCGTAAACCATGCGCTTGGCCGTCGCAACATAACTGTTACCGGGGCCGGTAATGATGTCAACTTTAGGAATGGTTTCAGTACCATAAGCTAACGCAGCAACAGCCTGTGCGCCACCCACGGTAAAGACTCGGTCGACACCTGAAATAGCTGCGGCGGCCAATACCAGATCATTAGTCTCTCCACCCGGGGTTGGCACCACCATAATCAATTCGGGTACTTCGGCTACCTTTGCGGGGATTGCATTCATCAAGACGGAAGAAGGATAAGCGGCTTTACCACCGGGCACATACAGACCCGCTCTATCCATGGGTGTAATTTTCTGGCCCAACACTGTGCCATCGGCTTCGGTATAAGACCAGGATTCCATTTTCTGATGCTGCGCATAAGCACGTACTCGATTTGCGGCTAATTCCAATGCTTCGCGTTGCTCAGGATTAATCGCCGCCAGTGCTTTTTGTAAAGTAACGGGGCTCAGCTCCAGCTGGTCAGCTGATGTTGCAGCCACACGATCAAATTTTTGTGTGTATTCAAGTAATGCTGCATCACCACGTTTTTTAACGTCGGCAAGAATATCAGTGACCACGGAAACGACGCCACTATCAGCTGACTGTTCCCAGGCTAATACTTCATCCAGTTGTTGCCAGAAACTTTTATCGCTGGCATTGAGTTGACGAATCTCAGGCATTTTTCTCTACCGCTGCTTTTATTTTTTCAATGATGTCACTAATTCTTGCGTGTTTCATTTTCATCGCTGCTTTATTGATGATTAGGCGTGAACTAATATCGGCAATGTGATCCATCGGTTTCAGACCATTGGCTTTTAAAGTGTTACCTGTATCAACCACATCAACGATTAAATCGGCCAGACCCACAATTGGACCCAATTCCATTGATCCATAAAGCTTGATAACTTCAACCTGTTCACCTCGTGATTCAAAAAATCGTTTAGCTACATTGACGAATTTAGTCGCCACACGCAGACGCCCATTTTTATTTCCGTTACTTGAATCAACATTGACCAATCCCGCAGTCATCAATCTACATTTTGCAATTCTCAAATCTACCGGTTCGTATAAACCCTCTGCGCCATGTTCCATCAATACATCTTTACCTGCAACGCCGATATCGGCCGCGCCAAACTGCACATAAGTAGGTACATCGGTGGCACGAATAATCACCAGTTTGACGTCATCCTGATTAGTATCAAGGATTAACTTACGGCTTTTTTCGGGGTCTTCTGCCGGAATAATATTAGCCGCTTCCAACAAGGGAAGCGTCTCTTTATAAATACGGCCTTTAGATAATGCAATAGTAATCATAATTATGTATTTTTTAACAATCTGCTTGAATATCAAGCGGGTATTCGACGAATTTTCGCACCCAGAAGCGCCAATTTTTCTTCAATAATTTCATAACCACGATCAATATGGTAAATACGCTGAACTTCAGTTTCGTTTTCTGCCACCAGGCCGGCTAAAATCAAACTTGCAGAAGCACGTAAGTCAGTCGCCATGACTGGAGCGCCTGATAATTTGTCAACACCGCGAATAATGGCAGTATTACCTTCAACTTCGATATCAGCACCCATGCGTTGTAATTCCTGTACATGCATAAAACGATTTTCGAACACGGTTTCAACGATCGTCGCCGCACCATCGGCAATTGTATTCAAAGCCGCAAACTGTGCCTGCATATCAGTGGGGAACGCAGGGTAAGGAGCGGTACGTACATTCACTGATTTAGGTCGCTTGCCGTGCATATCCAGTGATATCCAGTCTTCACCAACTTCGATATCAGCACCGGCTTCACGTAATTTATCAATCACTGCATCGAGCAATCTTGGTTCAGTATCCTTCACCATAATCTTGCCACCAGTAATCGCAGCTGCCACCAGATAAGTGCCGGTTTCGATGCGATCGGGTAAAACCCGGTAACGGGTACCGTGCAATTTTTCGACACCTTCAATGGTGATCGTGTCCGTACCCGCACCCTGAATTTTCGCACCCATAGCAATCAGGAAATTGGCCAGATCAACGACTTCAGGTTCACGCGCTGCATTCTCAATCGTAGTAATGCCATCAGCCAACGTCGCTGCCATCATCAGATTTTCTGTACCGGTAACGGTCACCATATCCATCACCAGACGAGCACCTTTCAGTCGCTTGGCATCGGCAATGATGAAGCCATTTTTAACTTCGATCTTCGCACCCATGTCCTGCAAGCCTTTAATATGCAGATTCACTGGCCGCGAACCAATTGCACAGCCACCTGGCAACGATACTTCAGCATGACCAAAACGCGCCAGCAAAGGGCCTAAAACAAGAATGGAAGAACGCATGGTTTTAACCAGATGATAGGGTGCAACGTAACTCTCGATAGTTGAGCTATCTACTTCGATGCAGAGCTTTTCATCAATCACAACATGTACACCCATGGCGCCTAATAATTCAACTGTGGTGGTGACATCATGTAAGTGCGGCACATTTTCAACAATAGCGGTACCTTCACACAACAGGGTAGCAGCCAGTATCGGCAATACCGCATTTTTAGCACCAGAAATTCTAACCTGGCCATTGAGCGTTACACCGCCCTGTATTATTAATTTATTCATGTAAAGAAATCCTAGGAATTAAATTGGGAATTTAAAAAAGCTTCCCGTTCGCAATCAATACCGTAAGCATTAGCAACAATACATATTTGCTCTGGTAGATTTTTAAAATTAATCGATTTACTCTGTAATTTTGTTGTCCGCACCATTTCTAGCAACAAAGCCAGACCGGCGCTATTGCTATCAGTTACATTGATCAGATCAACACTGATTTTGTCCTGATTTTTAAATAATTGTTCAGCCTGTTTCATCAATGTCGGTACTGTTTCAAAATTCAGCACACCACTAATATTAACGCTGCCATCCAGCATAGATAATTCGGCGGTCAATGTTTTGTTAATAGCCATGATCAGGATTTCTGTTGTGACTCATCACTGTTTGTCGTTTCTGGTGTAACTGGTTTTTCAGCGACTCGGGCATTTTTATCCTGCAGCATTTTTAGCACCGCTTCGATACCGCCTTTACGCATTTCCTGAGTAAAAGTACCGCGGTAATTAGTCACCAGGCTAACGCCATCAATAATAATGTCATACACTTTCCACTCGTTATCTTTAAGTCGCAGGCGATAATCCACAGGAATAGCAGGGCCCCCTGATTGCAGCACTTCAGATTTAACCGTGACTTTATCCTCTCCAGAAGCCACATTTAAAGGTGAGAAATTAATAGTCTGATCACGGAACTCCTGTAGTGACTTACTGTAAGTGCGAATTAACAGGGTCCGGAACTGATCCACAAACTCAATTTTCTGCTCATTATTCGCCTTATTCCAGTTTTTACCCAAAGCCAGTTTAGCCAGCGTAACATCATCAAGATGAGGAAGAATATGCTCATCCACAATCTGGTAAACAACATTGGGATCCGCATCAATGGCTTCACGCTTCTCTTTTAACACCTTTATCACGTCATCCGAAACACGTTTAAGCATATCCACAGGTGGCTCAATTTCAGCTGCCATTACAACCGAACTGATCAATAACACCGAAATAATCAGTGCATTTATTAATTGTCCAAACTGTAATTTAATCATTCACTTTCTCCTTCAAAGTATTTAAAGGGATACTATTCATCAGCCTTGCTATATAAAAATTGGCCAATAATTTGTTCCAGCACCAGTGCTGATTGAGTGATATCAATCATCGAACCCGCAACCAGATATTCTTCTTCAGCACCCGGCTCCAGACCGATATACTGCTCTCCCAGCAACCCCGAAGTCAGAATGCTGGCCGAGCTATCTATAGGAAAAGTATTGTACTGAGGGTCAATGGACATGCTCACCAGCGCCTCGAAACCTTCTGAATCATAACTGATATCGGTAACACGTCCGATGCGAACACCGCTGGCGGATACGGGTGAACGCACCTTGAGGCCGCCAATATTGTCGAAACGGGCTTTAATAATATAACCTTCATCGCCACCAAAACTGGCCAGATTACTGACTGACATCGCCAGCATGAATAAAGCTGCCAATCCTGCTGCTACAAATAAACCCACCAGTAATTCCAATGTACGTGTATTCATGAAATACCTCTTAAATTCTCCAAATACTTCTACTTACTAAACATCAGCGCTGTCAGCACAAAGTCCAGTATCAGAATAGCCAATGAACCATAAACCACAGTACGGGTTGTTGCCTGCCCCAGACCTTCCGACGTGGGTATACAATCATAACCTTCGAACACTGCAATCCATGAAACCACGAAACCAAATACCAGGCTCTTGATCATTCCATTACCCAGGTCTTCAAATAATTCAACCTTGGATTGAGCCTGTGACCAGAATGCCCCGGAATCCAGACCCAACATTTGAACGGCCACCAGATAGCCGCCCATAACACCCACGGCGCTAAAGATAGCTGCAAGCAGCGGCATAGAAATCACACCTGCTAAAAATCGTGGTGCTACCACTCTCTCAACCGGATTCACTGCCATCATTTCCATACCGGAAAGCTGCTCAGTCGCCTTCATTAAGCCAATTTCGGCAGTCAGTGCGGAGCCCGCACGACCGGCGAATAATAAGGCGGTAATGACAGGCCCAAGTTCACGCAATAATGACAACACCACCATCACACTCACCGAGTCTTCGGCACCAAAATCGACCAATGCGTAATAAGCCTGCAAAGCCATCACCATACCAACGAACAAACCGGCGACGACAATAATAATCAGCGTTTGCACACCGACAGAAAACAACTGCTTAACCAGTAACCCGGGACGCATCAACATTCCGCTCAGGCCAGCGAATACTGCCATCAAAAAAACATTAGCACGCCCTAAACGAGACAGTGCAGCGAGAGTGCCATGCCCCAGCGCCTGTATGCGATCCAGTAAATTGTTAACCACGCCTTCTCTCCGAGACAGCAAACAAATCATCAAACAAAGGTGGTGCATCAAAATGGAAGGGGACCGGCCCATCCGCCAGACCTTCCATAAACTGCCGCGTCCATTCAGAGTCACTGCTATGGATATCTTCAGGCGAGCCATGTTCAACCACTGTACCCGCAGAAATGATGTAGACATAATTTGCAATCGACATGGTCTCATAGACATCATGTGAAACTACAATACTGCAAATATTCAGCGCATCATTCAGGCTTTTGATGAGTTTCACCAGTACTCCCATGGAGATGGGATCCTGCCCGGTGAACGGCTCATCATACATAATCATCATCGGATCAAGTGCAATAGCTCTGGCCATAGCTACCCGCCGAGCCATGCCACCTGACAGCTCTGCTGGCGATAAATCCATGGCACCACGCAATCCGACAGCGTTCAGCTTGAGCAATACCAGCTGACGCACCATAGCTTCATTAAGTTTGGTATGTTCGCGTATTGGATAAGCCACATTCTCGAAAACGGACAAATCGGTCAATAATGCTCCACTCTGGAACAACATACCCATACGCTTGCGCAATTCGTACAATTCCCGGGTTTTCAGTTGATGAATATTCTGACCATCCACTTCGATAGAGCCCGCATCTGGTCTTAGCTGACCACCAATCAGTTTGAGCAACGTTGTCTTGCCAGTACCACTCGGCCCCATAATGGCGGTAATACCTGTGCGCGGAATATCCATATCCACATTATTAAAAATAACACGGTCGCCCCGGCTGAATTTCAGCCCACGAATCTTTATCAGGACTTCACTCAAGCTATTAATCCTTTAGAACACCGCTTTATCACTTTTATCTGCACCGCTTTATGATGAATATAGGCGCGTATTGTATGCGTTTGAACCTGTTCATGCACCTGTTTAAATGTGACCGCTCAACAACCACCGTTAGTTCGCTTATAATGGCGAGACTAAATAATTTGTCTTTGATTTACACATTAGCGTATTCTTCACGGCCCACAAAACAGAAACTATTTATGCCCGCCGAAAGCCTTATCATCAATAGCATTGCCATTATTGCCGGTTTAGCTCTACTAGTATGGAGCGCTGACCGCTTTATTTTTGGTGCCGCTGCTGCTGCCAGAAACATGAATATCTCGCCACTGGTGATAGGTTTAACCATCGTCGGCTTTGGTACCTCAGCACCCGAAATGTTAATTGCCTGTTTCGCATCCCTTGATGGTAGCCCGGCTATGGCCATTGGTAATGCCATTGGCTCAAATATAACCAATATCACGCTTGTTCTGGGCGTAGCGGCGCTAATCATCCCGCTGAACGTACATTCACGCATTCTGAAAAAAGAGCTCCCCCTGTTGCTTGTTGCCATGCTGCTCTCACTAACGTTATTAATCGATGGTGAGCTATCATTCACCGACGGTTTGTTACTGTTCGGCTCACTGGTTTTAATTATGTGGTGGATTACGCATCAGGCGCTCACCGAACGTAATCATGATGCCATGGAAGACGAATATGACGACGAAATTCCATGCAACGTACCTATGCCCAAAGCCATCTTCTGGCTGATCGCAGGTTTAACCCTGCTCATCGCCAGCTCTAAACTACTGGTCTGGGGCGCGGTCAATATCGCCACCGCCATGGGCATCAGCGAACTGGTCATTGGCCTGACCATCATCGCCATTGGCACCAGTCTTCCGGAAATGGCTGCCACCATTGCTGGTGCTCTAAAAAATGAACACGATATTGCCATCGGCAATATCGTCGGTTCAAACCTGTTTAATACCCTGGGAGTACTCGCTGTGCCCGGTCTACTGGCTCCGGCACCACTGGCCGAAGGCATTCTGGAACGTGATATCCCGGTAGTCTTTACCCTGACCATTACTCTGTTTATTATGGCCTATGGTTTCAAAGGTCTCGGGCGTATCAACCGGATTGAAGGTGGCATATTGCTATCCGCATTTTGCGCTTATCAAGTTCTGCTATATTTCACCGCGATCCACTAACATTGGCGACTAACCATCACTATATATCAACACTTAAAACAAGCAGAATGACTAAAAAACCATGCCAATGACAGATTTGGAAAATGCCAATTTTAAACAGCTCGGACTCGCCGTTATCAACACCGAACTAGACGCGGTGGAGGCACTGAAATCGCGCATTAATGATGATTTTTCCAGAGCCTGTGAATTAATGCTCACCTGTGAAGGCCGCATTGTAGTTACCGGCATGGGTAAATCGGGGCATATTGGTGGCAAAATCGCAGCGACACTAGCCAGCACCGGCAGCCCGGCTTTTTTTGTTCATCCTGGCGAAGCTAGCCATGGCGATCTTGGTATGATCACCCCCAAAGACGTGGTTATCGCCCTGTCCAATTCAGGCAATACCACAGAAATATTAACCATCATCCCCATTATCAAGCGCTTCGGTGTACCGCTCATCGCGCTAACAGGCAATACCCAGTCACCACTGGCAACATTGGCGGATGTTAACCTGGACGTCAGCGTGGCACAGGAAGCCTGCCCACATGGGCTGGCGCCTACTTCAAGCACGACAGTCTCACTGGTCATGGGCGATGCCCTGGCTGTTGCACTGTTGCAGGCTCGTGGTTTCACCCCGGAAGATTTTGCACTTTCGCACCCTGGCGGCAGTCTGGGTCGCCGCCTGTTATGCCATGTTAGCGACATCATGCACAAAGATGATAGAACGCCTAAAGTAAGCCGACAGGCCACCATCTCAGAAGCACTGCTGGAAATGACGAGCAAAGGCCTCGGCATGACCGCCATCGTTGACGACAACGACCAGCTATTGGGTATTTATACTGATGGTGACCTACGCCGTTCACTGGACAAAGGGATCGACATTCATACTTCACCCATCGAAGCCGTGATGACTACCAATTGCAAGACGGCCGATGAACACGATCTGGCCGTCGAAGCCCTTAAGCTCATGGATGACTTCAATATCAACGGCATTCTGGTCACCGACAAAAACAACAAGCTCATCGGCGCACTCAATATGCACGACCTTTTACGTGCTGGCGTGGTCTGAAGCAACAATCAACAGGAGCTGCTCGTGCAGGACATTATTGAAAAAGCAAAAAATATAAAACTGGTTATTTTTGATGTCGACGGTGTAATGACCGACAGCAGCCTGTTTATGGGCGACGATGGTCAGGAATACAAAGCTTTCAACTCCAAAGATGGTCACGGTATGCGCATGTTGCAAGAATGCGGTGTTAAAGCTGCGATTATCACCGGTCGCAAATCCAATGTAGTGGCACACCGTATGAAGGATCTTGGTATTGAGCTGGTATATCAGGGTTATCGAGATAAAACTCCAGCCTTCGAAGATTTGATGAAAGAAGTCGGGCTTTCAATTGACCAAATTGCCTACGTTGGTGATGATGTGGTCGATCTGCCGGTAATGTCACGTGTCGGTTTTGCTATTGCCGTACAGGATGCCCACCCCTTCGTAAAACAACACGCTCACTGGATTGCGCCTCGAAATGGTGGCTATGGCGCAGTACGGGATGTTTGTGAATTCATCCTCGAAGCCCAGGGCACGTTAGCTGACAAACTCAAATCCTATCTCTACATAGCCAAATAACGACAGAGTCCTAATTTTGTGAAACGACTGGTTTCCTTATCGATCATTGCTATTGCAGCGCTGATTTTCTGGGGCTCAAAAATCTGGGAAAATAAGCAGGTGATCAACACCCTGGAAAGCAGCGATCCGCACTATATCAATGTTTTCATTCGTGATTTCACCATTACTGCAATGGATGAAAATGGCCAGCCTGCATATATCCTGAAAGCTAATAAACTCGAACACTATAATGATAATGAATACGCCGTTATCGAAGCACCCGTTATAGAATTAACACAGGGGGAGCATCATTGGATGATTAGCGCCAGATCAGGCGAGATTGATGATACTAATCAACGCATCACACTCCTTGGTGAGGTTATTTTACAACAACAAAATAAACCACAACCAATACGACTTGAAACTGAGCAACTGGAAATTGATACCCGCCAACAAACTGCCAAAAGCACACAAACAGTGAACATTACTCAGCAGAAATTTAATCTACAATCCACGGGCATGATATTGAATAATGCTAGCGGGAAGCTTGAACTACTCAACAGCGTTAAAGGCAACTATGTTCAAATCAGATAAAATCCGCTCAATTTCATATCACAGGATCATATTAACGCTGATGTTATTGCACGCTCCTGTGGGACTTGCTACCAATAGTGAGATTGAAGAGAATATTCAAATTCAGGCGAATTACATGCAATTTGATATGGAAACAGGGAGTAGCATCTATGAAGGTGATGTCAAAATCAGTCAGGGAACAATCCAGCTACTTGGACAAAAAGTAACCATCCTACGACAACAGGATCAGATTCAGGAAATTAACGTTGATGGTCAACCTGCACGATATAGCCAGGATGAAGATACCGAAAATAAAATTCATGCGACCAGCCAACACATGCAGTATCTGACCGATCAGCATCGACTAGTAATGACAGTAGATGCCCGTCTGGAACAACCCGACCATACTATAGAAAGTCAACGCATCGTCTACGATACCAAAAATAAAATCGTAATCGCTGGCAGTGATGATGAACATAAACCATCAGGAGGACGGGTCAATATCACGCTGACACCGAAAAAAGACAATACGACCACTCCAGCCAACACAGAGAAACCATAGTGTCGATACTCCGTGCAAAAAGCCTGGTTAAAAGCTTTAAAACTAGAACTGTTGTCAATGATGTCTCAATTGAAATAAATAGCGGTGAGGTCGTTGGCTTGTTAGGACCCAATGGCGCAGGTAAAACCACCAGCTTTTATATGGTGGTCGGATTAGTGCCGACCGATAGCGGACAAATCTATCTAAACGAAAAAGACATCACCGACCTGCCGGTACATGCGCGGGCGCGCAAAGGCATTGGTTATCTACCACAGGAGGCATCCGTCTTCAGAAAATTAACCGTCGAAGACAACATTATGGCCATTCTGGAGCACAATCCGTCACTCGATAAAAAAGCCCAATTGCAGCTACTGGAGGATCTTCTGGAAGATTTCCAGATCCAGCATATCCGAGAATCCACCGGGCTGAGCCTGTCAGGGGGTGAACGTCGACGTGTTGAAATTGCGCGTGCTCTGGCTTCTCAACCCTCTTTTATCCTACTCGATGAACCATTTGCCGGAGTTGACCCGATTTCAGTCATCGAAATACAGAAAATCATCCGACATTTGATTGAGCGCAATATTGGTGTACTCATTACCGACCATAATGTCCGCGAAACTTTGGGCATTTGCCAGCGGGCCTACATTTTAAGTGATGGCAAAATTATTGCTCAGGGCAGCGCGGAGGAGATTTTAGCCAATCAACAAGTACGTGATGTATACCTTGGACGTGATTTTCAGCTATAAGACATGTATGAGCATCAAATAACAACAGTAACTACACTCAGCACCATGTCGACATTACAAATAATTCTGATTTTGTCAGATTTCCACTCCAAATCGTCAGTAGTGGGGGCCTGCCTATAAAATGAAACCTTCACTTCAACTCAATATTGGCCAACATCTAACGATGACGCCACAGTTGCAGCAGGCCATACGTCTGTTACAACTTTCCACTCTCGATTTGCAGGCCGAAATTCAGCAGACTCTCGAAGAGAACCCAATGCTGGAGCTGGAAGAAGACAACATTTACCCCAGTGATAACAGTGACAGTGCTATTGGCACAGAAATACAACAGGTCTCCGCTGATAGCGAGAACACCACTGGTGACACAGATGATTCTCATCTGGATATGGAAAGAAACCAGGATATCCCAGATGAATTAGCCGTTGATACTGACTGGGGTGATATATACGATATCGCTCCCAGCAACACCAGCAGCTCAACCGGTGACGGCGGCAATGACTACCTTGAGAACCAGTCTTCCGGGGATGAAAACCTTCAAGACCATCTACTCTGGCAACTGCAAAATAGCCCCACCAGTGAAACCGATCTATTAATCGGTACCTCCATCATTGACGCCATTAATGAAGATGGTTATCTCACTGAATCCGTTGAAGACATCTATCAGAGTCTGGTCGATGAGCTCGACATTGAGCTTGATGAAGTTGAAGCAATGCTGCATCGTATCCAGCGTTTTGACCCACTCGGTGTAGGCGCACGTGATCTACGTGAATGCCTGTTATTGCAGCTGGAACAATTTGCCCCCGACACCCCCGAACTGGCTGATGTCAAAATGCTGATCGAAAACTATCTTGATCTGATTGGTGCTCATGATTATGCCCGACTACAACGTAAAACTCGTCGTAGTGAAGAAGAACTACATGTACTGATCAGTTTCATCCAGACGCTCAACCCCAAACCGGGTTCTATCATCAGCAGCAGCACTACCCACTACATAGCTCCTGATATTTATGTACAGAAAATCAACGGTCGCTGGCGTGTTGAACTCAACCCGGAAACAGCCCCAAAAATCCGCGTCAACCAGATTTATGCCGATCACCTGAAAGCTGCTGGCCGTGGTGACAACAATTCACAGCTCAAAAATAGCCTGCAGGAAGCGCGCTGGTTTATCAAAAGCCTGCAAAGCCGAAATGAAACGCTCATGCGTGTTGGTAAAGCCATCGTTGAACGCCAACGTCTGTTTCTGGAATATGGCGAGGAAGGCATGAAACCAATGATATTACGTGACATCGCCGAAGAACTGGAGATGCACGAATCAACAATATCGCGTGTGACCACACAAAAATACATGCACACTCCTCGAGGAGTGTTCGAATTTAAGTTCTTTTTCTCAAGTCGGGTTACCACATCGGATGGAGGCGAATGTTCCGCAACAGCTATCCGCTCCATGATGAAAAAACTTATTGAGAATGAGAATCCACAAAAGCCCCTGAGCGACAACAAGATTTCTGCCTTTCTAATCAAAGAAGGTATTAATGTTGCACGTCGAACTGTGGCAAAATACCGGGAATCGATGATGATTCCTCCTTCAAATGAGAGAAAGCGTCTTGCTTAAACCTACTGGAGCATTACTATGCAAATTGAACTGACCGGCCACCACATTGAAATCACCGACTCTCTACGCAATTATGTCACTGAAAAAATGGAAAAACTCGAGCGCCACTTTGATAAAGTTAGTAACACTCATGTCATCCTGAGCGTTGAAAAAAATGTACAAAAAGCTGAAGCCACTGTTCATATGAGTGGTCATGATATTTTCGCCGAGGCTAATGAACCCGACATGTATGCCTCCATTGATGCACTAGTTGACAAACTCGACCGACAGGTCAAAAAACACAAGGAAAAAATCACTAACCACCTGCATCATAAACACGTTGAAGCACCTATTGAAGACTAATGAACTTAAAAGATCTTGTTAGCCCTGACTCCGTCATCTGCAACGCTGACGTTGTCAGCAAAAAGAGAGCCCTTGAATTACTGGCTGAGTTACTGGCCACTCAAACTGATGCAGATAAATCATTTGATATATTCCAGCTTTTAACTGAAAGAGAGAAACTGGGCTCGACCTCGCTGGGGCATGGTATTGCCCTGCCCCATGCGAGAACAGACTTATGCAAACAGGCTATTGGTGTTTTCATACGCACAAAAAATGGTATTGATTTTGACAGCCCTGACCATCAACCGACAGATTTGCTATTTGCCCTGATGGTGCCAGAACATTACACGGATGAACACCTCAATATTCTTGCCGGACTAGCAGGCATGTTTAACGATGAAAAATTTTGCCAGAATCTACGCACCGCTGATAGCAATGCAGAGCTTTATCACCGACTGACCAGTTGGGACGCAATATCACAGGCCTCGTAAAAAAACCATGACTCAACTCTTCTCTGCCGAATCGATTATTGTCAACCTTTCCAGCAAGATTGAGTTGAAATGGGTTGCCGGTCAGGAAGATCCGAATCGCCCACTTCATGAAGTCAACGTCAATGACCATGCGACTTTAATCGGTCACTTAAATCTAATTCATAAAAATATTATTCAGGTTATTGGTAAAACTGAATGTGATTATTTGCAAAATCTTGATGAAGATTTTCGCAATAGTGTTTTGCGACAACTTTTTTCTGACCATTCTGTTGCCATCATTATGGCTGATGGCATTCCCGTTCCTGACAAACTGATTGAATTTGCCAATCAGGGGCATGTGCCATTGTTAAGCTGCGAAACACACAGTAATGAAGTGGTCGATACTGCACGATTTTATTTACACGACCTATTTTCTGACAAACAAATTGTTCATGGTGTTTACATGGAGGTGCTAGGCACAGGCGTGTTAATCACCGGCGAAAGCAGTGTCGGAAAAAGCGAATTAGCCCTCGAACTTATTTCACGCGGTCATCGACTGATTGCCGATGACGCACCCGAGCTGACCCGTATTGGCCCTGACATTCTTGATGGCAGGAGCCCCAGCGTACTCAAAGACTTCATGGAAGTACGTGGACTTGGCGTACTCAATATCCGCGAAATGTATGGCAACAATGCATTAAAAATTAATAAATATCTACGTCTTATTATTCATATGGTACGTTTATCTAAAGAAGAGCTGGCACAGATCGATCGCCTTGAAGGCTCTCGACAAATGCGTGAAATTATGGGAGTTAATATCCCCGAAGTATTATTACCGGTAGCACCTGGGCGTAACCTCGCGGTACTAGTTGAAGCGGCTGTACGCAATCATATATTACGACATAGCGGTTATGATGCTACCAGAGAGCTAATGCGTCTTCAGCAAATAGCCATCGACTCAGGCCAGACCTTATAATCTCATGAAACTTGTTATAGTCAGCGGGCTATCAGGTTCCGGCAAAACGGTGGCACTTCATACTTTAGAGGATGAAGACTACTACTGTGTTGATAATCTTCCTCTCGGACTGCTGCCCGATTTTGTCGAACGCATCTCCAACCGAACATTACAGCCATACGAAAATATAGCAGTAGGCATTGACGCTCGAAGTGAAGCTAATGATTTACGTCGATTCAATGAAATCATCAAACCGTTACGCAAAAAAAATATCCAGCTCGAAGTTATCTATCTACAGGCAGAACTTAACACTCTCATCAAACGTTTTAGTGATACGCGTAGAAAACATCCGTTAACTACCAAAGGTCTGCCCCTGTATGAAGCCATTGAGGTTGAGCGTGTTTTATTAACTGAGATTGCATCTGAAGCCGATCTTTTTATCGACACCACCTACACTAATGTTCATCAATTGCGTGACCAGATCAAACAACAAATTGCCAAAGATAGCGGCGCCAGACTTTCCTTACTATTTCAATCATTCGGCTTCAAACATGGCACACCGACTGACTCAGATTTTGTCTTCGATGTACGTTGCTTACCCAATCCACACTGGGAATCAAATCTACGCCCTCTAACAGGACTTGATCCAGAAGTCGCTGCATTTTTACAATCACACGATGAAGTTCAAGATATGCTCGAAGACATTCGAAAATTCATGCAGCACTGGATCCCCAAATTCGAACAACAAAATCGTTACTATCTCACTGTATCCATTGGCTGTACTGGTGGCCAGCACCGTTCTGTTTTCATCGCACAACAATTAAGTGATGATTTTAAAGATATTATTGAACACGTATCCATTCGGCACCGGGAGATGCAATGAGCGTTGCCCTGTTATTAGTCTCACATAAAGGTATTGCCAGCAATCTGCTGAATACCGCCGCCTCCATTGTTAATGACCGGCCAACTAATATTGCTTATGTAGAAGTACCCATGGACGCATCCGTCGACACCATCAAAAAAAATATACAGGAAAAACTTGATCAATTTGATCAACGCAAAGAAGTGTTAATCCTTACCGATATTTATGGTGCCACACCCAGCAACATCGCCAGCTGTTTTATCTCAAATAAAAACACTCAACTAATCAGCGGGCTAAATTTAGCCATGATCATCAAAGCCATCAATTACCGGAGTTTGCCATTGACTGAACTAGTAGAAAAAATTATTCAAGGCGGACGCCAAAGCATTGAACAACATTATGATGAGAGCCACTCATGTCATTAAGCCGTGATATTGAGATCATCAATAAACTGGGCATGCACGCTCGCGCTGCCGCTAAATTTGTTAAGTTGGCATCCACTTTTGAAAGCCTGATAGAAATCGAACGCAAAGGTCGCCGTGTTAACGGTAAAAGCATCATGGGCGTTATGATGCTGGCTGCCAGCAAAGGCTCACAGGTCACCCTCTATGCCGAGGGCGCAGATGCAGAAGAAAGTCTCAATCAACTTGAGCAATTAATTAATAATCGCTTTGATGAAGATGAATGAATATAAATAAATTAACTGGAGCATTTATTTGAGCATTCTTATCAACGGAATTGGAGTATCAACCGGCATTGCTATTGGTGAAGCCTACGTGTACTCACGCGAACATCAGGAAGTGCATGAATATAATGTCCCCGTAAGCCAACAAAAAAAAGAAATACAGCGATTTAAGGCAGCGCTGGCTAAAGCCGGCAGCCAGTTGCACAAAATAAAAAATAAAATAGCAGTCGATACACCTGCTGATATCCTGGCATTCATTGATACACATTTATTAATGCTGGAAGACCCTACCTTTGATGAAGGTACAGTTGCCAATATTAAAAAACTTTCATGCAATGCTGAATGGGCTTTATATTTACAAAGCCAGCGTCTGGTTAAAGTCTTTGATGAAATGGAAGACGCCTATTTACGCACCCGCAAAGATGATGTTTTGCACGTTGTCCGACGTATTCAAGATTGTCTGGCCGATGCACCTGATCATATTCCTGATGGTCAGCAGCTAAAAGGACGCATCATTATTGCCGATGATTTAACACCCGCCGACACCTTAATGTTGCAACATCAAAAAATTGCAGGCTTTGTTACCGAGTTTGGTGGCCAGCTTTCTCATACTGCTATTCTCTCTAAAAATATTGGTATCCCGGCTATTGTTGGCGCCCATTTTGCGCGCCAGCTCATCAAAACTGGCGAAATACTGATCATTGACGGTCTGCAGGGCATGGTCATCAACTCGCCCGACAAACACTCACTCAAACATTACCGGGCACTGCAAAAAGAAGAGATTGCTCGTAAATCCTTATTACATAATCTCAGGGATGCACCTGTCGTTTCAACCGACGGCAAAGTCATTACGCTGCACGGTAATATTGATCGCCCCGAAGATATCCGAACACTACGAAGTTTCGACAACACTGGTGTTGGTCTTTATCGCACCGAAATGTTATTCATCGAAAAAAACACCTGGCCAGATGAAGAAACACAATTCAAAACATATAAACGCGCCTTGTTTCGACTAAAGGGCGAACTGTTGACCATTCGCACTATTGACCTGGGCGCCGATAAAGAAACACAGGACAGCGTTGACCAGGGACCAATGGCACACAACCCTGCCATGGGCCTACGCGCTATTCGTCGTTGCATGAAAGAGCCGGAATCATTTGTACCACAACTACGTGCAATTCTTCGTGTTGCTGCCCTGGGACCAGTACGAATGATGATCCCCATGCTCACCAATATTGAAGAGCTACAGCAAGTACTCAACCTGATTGCACGAGTAAAACGACAACTACGCACACAAAATATTCAATTTGATAAAAATATAAAAGTGGGCGCCATGATCGAAGTACCCGCAGCCGCACTCTCCGCCGATGCTTTTGCCAAACAGCTCGACTTCTTATCTATCGGCACTAATGACCTGATCCAGTATACACTTGCACTAGATCGTATTGATGATGAAGTTAGCTATTTATATAACCCGCTCAACCCAGCTGTATTGCAACTGATCCAGATGACAATTAATGCGGGGAAAAAAGCGCGCATCCCGGTTTCACTCTGTGGTGAAATGGCGAGCAACCCACAATATACGCGTCTGCTACTAGGCATGGGACTGGAATATTTCAGCGTACAGGCAAATACCCTGCTGGAAATCAAACATATCATTAACCACAGCAAAATCTCTCGCTTGCGACCAAAAATAAAACAGATACTCGAATACTCATCCGCACACGAAATTGAAATCCAGCTCAACCAGCTCAATCAGCGCGAAGCAGAGAAATACTCCCATTAGCAGTATGCCTGTCGATAAAGTTTAAACATGGAGAAACACTGGACACTTCAGATACAGTGTTAACAACCTGATAGTTTTTTGAATAAAAATACGAATTAGTAATAGATAATTCGTTAATATCATAAGACTAAAACATGCTATAAAGAAAAAGAGGTCGCATATAGCGACCTCTCATTTAGTGCATCTTTCTGCTTGTTAGCGGACAGAACACATATCCCAATGATATAACGTCACTGAGGATAGCCCCAAACTACATAGCCGTCAACTAGGAGGACTCATTAATGCTACCCAAAATGCGCTATCGCTTAGGTCTCGATATTGGGACAACATCAATCGGCTGGTGCCTGATCAGGCTAAACAAATCGGAAGAACCCATCGCCATTATCCGCATGGGCACAAGAATTTTCTCAGATAGCCGCAATCCCAAAGACGGCAGCTCACTTGCGGTCACACGTAGAGAAGCCAGACAGGCAAGGCGGCGACGTGATCGCCTACTCAAGCGTAAACAAAGAATGCTGAATGCGCTAATTAATCACCAGTTCTTCCCGCAGGAAGAAAATAAAAGGCAGGCACTGGTCAATCTAGACCCCTATGCCCTACGTAAAAAGGGCCTGTATCAGACACTTACTGGAGAAGAATTTGCACGCGCACTATTCCACATCAACCAGCGACGGGGTTTCCTGAGTAACCGCAAAACCGACAAAAATGACAATGAAAGTGGTGCACTTAAATCTGCCATCAAAACACTAAGAGAAAAGCTTATCCAGGAAGACTGCAAGACACTGGGAGAATGGCTGGCAAACCGACATGAAAAAGGGGAAAGTGTTCGTGCTCGACTACATGGCAAAACCCAAAAAGACCGGGCTTATGATTTCTATGCTGATCGCGCCATGGTTGAACATGAATTTAATGAGCTCTGGTCTAAACAATCCAGCTTTAATCCTTCGCTGTTCAATGAAAAAGCGAAAGAGGAACTCAAAGACATACTGTTATTTCAACGACCACTCAAACCTGTCAAACCGGGGCGCTGCACCCTGTTGCCTGAAGAAGAACGCGCCCCCCTGGCTTTACCAAGCACTCAGCGATTCCGTATTTACCAGGAGGTGAACAACCTGCGCATCATCACAGGCGAACTAAAAGAGCAACCTTTGACACTGGAGCAACGTGATGCCGTTGTTGAGCTTCTCGAACAAGGTGATGCCACATTCAAAACAAAAATCAAAAAGGCACTTAATTTATCTGGCACAGTAGAATTCAATCTTGAGGATATTAAGCGAGACAGGCTAAAAGGAAACAGAACCTCTATCATCCTTTCCAGGAAAGAATTATTTAGCAAGCAGTGGCATACCTTTACCCATGATCAGCAGGACGAAATTGTAGACCATTTATTACACGAAGAAAGCCTGGGAAAACTGGTCGATTGGTTGTGCAAGAAAACAAACATCGATGAAAGCACAGCCGAACTTATTGCTAACACCAATCTGCCAGAAGGCTATGGCAGTCTCAGCAAAAAAGCACTGAATCACATACTACCTGAATTAGAAAAAGACGTTATTCCCTACTCTACTGCAGTTGAAAAAGCAGGCTTTGAAAGCCATAGCGCACTTTCTCATGCACACCAGACAGGGGAAATTATGGAACAACTCCCCTACTACGGTATCCCTTTGCGACGACATGTCGCCTTTGAAAAAGACGAACCAAAAAATGATGAAGAACGCTATGGAAAAATTGCCAACCCTACGGTTCATATCGGGCTAAATGAAATACGAAAAGTCGTCAATGCGATCATCAAACGCTATGGGCACCCAAGCGAAATAATTGTTGAGGTCACCCGCGAATTAAAATTAAATCGTGAAAGAAAAAATGAAATTCAGCGGGAACAAAAACTAAACCAGGATCGCAATGAAGAAAATATCAAGGAAGCCTGTATAGCACTAGGACTAAACCCTAACAATCTGGACAAATCCAAACGACGCGAGCTCTCGCAAAAAATGCAGCTATGGAAAGAACTCAATCCGAAAGATGCTGCAAACCGTCGATGCCCATACTCAGGCGAGCAAATCAGCATTAACAAACTACTTTCCAGTGAAATTGAAATTGAGCACATTTTGCCTTACTCAATAACGCTCGATGATAGTTTAAACAACAAAACAGTATCAACGCGTCGTGCCAATCGGGACAAGGGTAACAAAACACCTTATGACGCATTTGGCAAACAGGCATTAGAGGGTTACGACTACAATCTCATTCTCGAGCGTGCGGCACTCATGCCTAAAGCAAAATCTAAACGATTTACCACCGATGGATACCAGCAATGGCTCCGTAACGATAAAGATTTTCTTGCCAGGGCGCTCAATGACACCGCTTATCTTTCACGAATCGCAAAAGAGTATTTATCGTGTGTTTGCCCACCAAATATGGTGCGTGCAATCCCCGGAAGAATGACTGCACTCTTGCGCGGAAAATATGGCCTTAATGACCTTCTATCTAACGATGACCATAAAAACAGGGACGACCACAGACATCATGCTGTTGATGCTGCTGTAGTCGCCATCACCGACCAGGGACTGTTACAAAGGTTTTCCAAAGCCAGTGCTTACGCCAGACAACATCAACTCAATAAGCTTGTCGACGAGATGCCATACCCATGGCCGACATTTCGGGCAGATGTTCAGCGCGGTTTAAATAATATTTATGTCAGCCACAAACCTGATCATGGCTATCAGGGCGCCATGCACGAGGCATCCGCCTGGGGCATAAACAAAGAAGGGATGGCCACTCGAAGCGTGAAACCCGAGGACGGAAGCATAAAGCAGCGCGAAACCAAAAATCAAAAGCTGGTCATGATCAATAGTTCAAACAATAAGACACGCCATGATCTCAATGAAGATGGCGAAACAAAGGCCTACAAGGGCTATGTCGGCGGCAGTAACTACTGCCTTGAAATCTTGCGTGACGAAAAAGGCAAATGGAATGGCGATGTTGTCTCCACCTTCCAGGCCTACCAGATCATTCGTGAAATGGGTGAAGACAATGGGTTCAGGCAACTAAGAAACCCATTAACCAGCCAAGCCGGCAATCCCCTTGTTATGCGACTCATGATTAACGATTACGTCAGGTTAAATGTTGGTGATACCACTAGAACTATGCGCGTAGCCAAAATAAGTGGCAATGGTCAGATCTTTCTGAGCGAACACAATGAAGCCAATGTCGATGCACGTAACCGAGACAAGAACGAACCATTTTCCTACATCTCCAAGATGGCTGGCTCACTACAAAAAGCCAAGGGGCGCCGTGTAACTGTGTCAGAGATAGGCGAACTCCGAGACCCCGGCTATAAGAGTTGATCCATGATCGGACGAATCATCGAAGTGGCTGATGACAAACGCTATATGTTTGTCTCACGAGGTTTTCTGGTCGTTCAGGATACTGATGGCGAAAGAAAAGAGCTAGGCCAGATCCCACTGGATGACATAACAGCAGTTATAGCCAATGCACATGGTCTTAGTTACTCCAATAATCTTCTGGTTGCACTGGCAGAACGTGGCGCACCCTTTGTTCTCTGTGCCGCTAATCACAATGCCGTGGGCATGCTATGGCCGGTTGACGGTCATTACCAGCAGGCCAAACGCTTTGATGCGCAGATCGCTGCAAAAAAACCAACTAACAAACGTATCTGGTCAGAACTGATTAAATCAAAAATTCAGCAACAGGCGGCCGCGCTAGATGCAGCAGGTCAGGCGTCAGTACCCGTAGCCGTACTGGTCAATAAAATACGCTCGGGAGACCCAAACAATATTGAAGCGCAGGCGGCCAGACGCTACTGGTCACTACTATTTGGCAAGACATTTCGTCGCGACAAAAATGCCAGCGGCATTAACGGGCTGCTGAATTATGGCTACACTATTTACCGCGCCGCAACCGCACGCGCCATCATCGCCGCCGGGTTACACCCTACTATTGGCGTACATCATTCCAATGAAGGCAACCCGATGCGCCTGGTCGATGATTTAATGGAGCCATTCCGTCCTCTCGTCGATTTACTTGTCTGGCAAATGAGTAATGCAGGCAAAGAGCAGGTGACCGCAGAAACCAAACGAATCCTCGTGCGCTCGCTTTACGATGACATGCAAACCAGTTCAGGCACAACACCCACAACAGTATGCATGCAGCGCCTTGCTATATCCCTCGCCCAGATTTATCTTGGTGAGCGAGAAGAACTCGATTTACCCTATCCTGCCTTACCATTAACACTTGCGGCTAGCCTGTCTGATGACTGGTGAACCATGCTAAGCGGTTATCGAATCATGTGGATCGCAGTCATGTTTGACCTCCCGGTTGTCGAACAGGAAGAACGTAAAGCCGCCACTGCTTTTCGTAACACCCTGCTAGACATGGGCTTTGAAATGGTACAGTTCTCCGTTTATATGCGGTTTTGCGCCAGTCAGGGACAAATGGAAACCTACTGCAAACGAGTCGAAGCCGCCTTGCCAGAAGGAGGAAAAGTCAATATCCTACATTTCACGGACAAACAATACGAACGCATCATCTCGTATAGCGGGAAAGCGAAGCAACCTGTAAAAAAATCACCTGACCAGTTCGATTTATTTTAAATATGAGCCAAAATTGCTCGCATCAAATACACGCAAACCACTGTAAAAACAATGGCTTGCGCAACACCTAGTTTACATCATTGGGATATGTGTTCTGTCCGGAACGCTTCAGCCTGTACCACGGCGCCGTCGAAAGTTTACATCATTGGGATATGTGTTCTGTCCGGAACCCAAAGCCGCCGGTAT